>Ga0207721_100088_pt1 | contig 86368 bp, 33 predicted proteins | sample TtaePargueraPR_3_FD_187756 | JGI IMG/M metagenome (GOLD analysis project Ga0207721, IMG submission 187756) | Aerobic enrichment media microbial communities from Bioluminiscent Bay, La Parguera, Puerto Rico - Tt and P2 (1) (SPAdes) | ecosystem: Environmental > Aquatic > Marine > Unclassified ...
CTTAGAGAATGTTAACGAAGCGAAGGATTAGTCGAATCACTGTTTGAGCGTAGCGAGTTTTGATTCGACCCGTAGCGAGTTATACATTCTCTTAGCCTCGGAGCTTTAGTTATTGGAATAATATGGTCCACGATGATTAAATACACCCCACTGCTAAGGGTGTATTGACTAAGTTCTTTTAAATCACCTTAAACTCTAACCATTGCATCAGTCATCCTGACAACTCTAGTCATTTCCCTTACATCATGTACTCTAACAAAATCAGCACCATTAGCTATCCCAAGTGTAACAGTTGCTGAAGTCCCCTCTAGTCTTTCGTCAACCGGAAGGTCCAAAATATTTCCTATAAGAGACTTTCTTGAAGTCCCTAAAAGCACAGGAAGGTTAAGTGTTGAAAGCTCTTTAAGTCTTCTCATAACTTCAAGATTGTGAGCTAAAGTCTTACCAAATCCTATGCCGGGATCAACCACCATATTTTCTCTTCTTATCCCTGTTTTTTCTGCAATTTCAATGCTCTTTCTCAAAAATTTTATAATGTCACCCATCAAATCATGGTATTCACTGTTATCACCATTGTGCATCATTACAACACCTGCACCGTATTTTGCAACCACCTCAGCTAATGCAGGGTCTTTTTGTAGTCCCCATACGTCATTTACTATATGAGCTCCAGCCTTAAGTGCTCTATCGGCAACAACAGCTTTAGATGTATCCACCGATATAGGAACATTAAATTCCTTCTTTAACGCATCTATTACAGGTACCACCCTGTTTATCTCCTCTATTGCATCAATAGGCTGATGTCCAGGTCTTGTAGACTCACCACCCACATCTATAATATCTGCACCATTCTCAATCATATGCTTTACTCTTTTAATGGCACTTTCCATATTGTTGTATTTTCCACCATCGGAAAATGAATCAGGGGTTACATTAAGAATCCCCATTATATAAGTCTTTTCACCTATAGGAAGTTTGTGCTTTCCACATTCGAAATATTCAGGCTTTCCAATATCCAATCCTGTCAATATTCTTTGTATTTCCTCTCCAATCTCCTTAAGGCTCCCCGACTGCATTTCAAGCTTATAAATAAGCTTTTTGTATTGAGAGTATGTTCCCATAATAAGTATATCGGAAGTTTGAGTGCTAAAATTAGCCACACCCCTATTTACAGCAACATCGCCGCCTTTACCTAGCATTTCCTGTTTAATTATGTTAGCTGCAAATGTGCTGACGTTTTCAATCTTCATTGTAATAAATAATGCCTTAGTAGAAAGCCATGGAATAGCTGCCGCATCTACACCGATCTTTCGAATCTCTTCCTTTGATGTACTCATATTTTCTATAAATAGTAATCTTGCGTTTATCATAAACTCATCTCCATTAATTCTAGAAATAAATTATTTGTCCAGACACTTTCTTGTCCTTTATTTTAATTATACCATAGGAATAATTTTGTTGCCTCCTCTTATCCGTTGGAGAACCAGGATTAAAAAACAACACTCCATCAATTTTTTCGTTATACGGTACATGACTATGCCCAAAAACAACACAATCCACAGTATCATCCTTAAAAATATTAACTGCATTTTTAAGTGTGCTACCTCCATACCCGATATCACCATGGGTAATTCCAATCTTTATACCACCAATGTCTAATATTTTTTTCTTACCCAGCTTATCTCTTATAAAAAAATCATCATTGTTTCCAGCAACGGCATGCACAGGTGCAATCTCTTCTAGTTCATATATTACATAGTCTTTTAGAAGATCTCCTGCATGAATAATCATATCCACACCTTTAAATGCCTCTAAAACAGTACCAGGTATAACCTTACCCCCACTGGAAATATGCGTATCTGATAAAACTCCAATAGTTACAGTCTCCAATTGATAATCCTCCTAGAAAGTTTCAAAAAAACATATTTAATATTTCTAGTCCAAATCTTATTATTTGGCTTTTAAAAAAATGCTAATCGGATTTTTGGAAACTCCAATTGCAAAGTTTTTATTTTATCAAGTTTTTCCGTTATCCCACAGTTGGAACTTATATTTTAATCGTTCCTACACCGTATTTTGTAGTTAAACATTAAGGAATAAACAACTTCCACACTCAAACCTATATTTTAATCGTTCCCAAATGTATTATAATACATTTGAACATTTTTTAGAAGACCATATTATTTTCAGGTTCTTTGATTCTTGTTTGATTTGCATTTTTATATTAAACTTAATAGTATAATAAACGTATATTGAATTATATATATTTTAATAAACATTAATTATTTTATAGGGGTGATTTTATGGCATTTTTTGAAAGATTTGGCGAAAAGTTAAGTAACGCCGGCAAAGATGTGGCAAAAAGGACTAAAGAATTGGCAGACATCACAAAATTAAATATGCAGATTAACAATGAAGAGGATAGTATTAAAAGCAAATACCTTGAAATAGGTAAATTGTATTATGAATTACATGCATCCGACCCAAGTGAAGAATTTACAGATTTATGTGCTTCAATAACTGATTCAGAGAATAAGATAAATACTATTAAGGCCCAAATCCAAGCAATTAAGGGTGTGAAGAAATGCTCTAAATGTGGCACTGAGATAGCTTTATCCTCAACATTTTGCAGTGTTTGCGGCAATAAAACTGTAACTGAAGATACAACAGATGAACAATCAACAAGTGGTGAAGTTATTGAAAATTCCGATGAAAATCAAAGTATTGTAAGCTCTGAACACACTGAGGTTGTTGAGGCAAGTGATGAATCTAACAACAATGAAACCTTTGATGAAAACGAAATTGATGAAAATAGTGAAGCTAAAACTTCTTTTTAATAAATTTTCATTTCAAAATTTATCAAAATCAAATAAAAACTTTGCAACTGGAGTTTAAAAAAACTTCAGTTGCATTTTTTATAGCAAAATGATGTTTCTATGCTTAGAAGCCTAAAAGCTTCCATAATGTGCTTTGTAACTGAAATATTGAATATGTATTTTTTTGTTTAGTTAATGTTTAAATAATAGTCATTATTATTTTTAATTAAAACTCTATCATTTACCATTTCATCTATAGCATTTTCACTGTCTTTAATGGACAATTCATATAGTGGGTCTATATTTAATAATTTACCATTTTTCATCTTAATTGAACCATACTTAAAAACGCTTTTTAATATTGCTCTTTTAGTTTGGTCATCATCGTAAAAATATGCAACAGGAACAAAACGACCATCTATTATATTATAAACAGTATAAATATAATAGATAGGAAACCAATTAACTGCTCCCATAAAAACCCTCCTCGAAGTTATAATTTCTTCACACCCATCACTATTGTAATCATTTACAAAATAATCTATATGTGAACTTAATTCTATTGAGTACTTTGTATTGTAATTATAATCCTTATATTCATCAGTTAGTTTAAAAATCCCATTTACTTTGATCTCGGGAAGTTCTAATTTTACTTTGCCATCAGCGAGAGGTGTTGCTTCATAATCAATATATTTAATTTCTTCTACATCAATTACATTTTGTACACAATTCTTTTTTCCATCATATAACCAACCCTGTGCAGTAGATCCAATTTTATTTGTAAAAAACATTGTGGTTGCCAAAATATATTTACTTCCATTTTTATCTCTAACAGTCTGTAATTTTGGCAATTGCATAACATCATGCTCGTATGTGTTATTTTCATCCAATAAAAAAGTCCCATTAAACGTCTTTAGAACTAAATTATCATCATATACAAGCTCAATTAAGTCTTCCTTATTATCATTGTTAATATCCTCATTTATTGAATCATAAATCTTAGCATTCACTATAGGTGTACTTATTATAGGAGTTTCATGACTTGAACTTACGTTATTTGGGTTTAAATATTTTTCCCTATAGGAAGTATTCAAAACTAAAGCTACTAGAATAAAACAGGCCATAGCAGCAGATATATATTTAACAACAGGTATTCGTTTATATATAAGTTGCCTTATTGAATACTTTTTATTTAAATATCTAGTTTTATCAACCTGTGACATTATACTATTATGAAAATCATTTTCCAAAGGGATATCCTCCAAAACAAATCTATTAGCAAGCTCTAACGACTCATAATAACACTTACACTTCTTACAATCTTTTAGATGCATTTTTAACTCTTTCGCATAATCATTTGAAATACTATTCTCTGATAATTTTATAATATCCTCAAAACTATATTTGCAATTCATATTAAACACCTCTTAAATTTAATTTATAGTACCTATTACATAATATTTGTTTTGCCCTTTGAACCTTCATTTTAGCAGCTTGCTCACTGATACACATAATATGACCAATCTCTCTATAGGTAAAACCCTGTATATGTTTCAAAAGAAATGCAAGCTTTTGTTCTTTTTTTAAGCAATCAAACATTTTTATGATTTCTTTGTATCTCTCTTTAGATTCATAAGAATATTCTGGATTATAGTTTACGCTACATAGGTTAGTAGCCTGTTCGTAGCAAATGTTATAAACGTCTTTTTTCTTTTTCTTATAGCTAGACTTATATGTATTTATTGCAATTCTATAAATCCATGTAGAAAAGTCCCATCTATCATTATATTTGTATAGATATTTATATACTCTGAGAAAAACATCCTGCAGTATTTCTTCTGAGTCTTCTTTTGAAAATGTTAATTTAATAAAGAAATTATATAAACGATTTTGATATAATTGAACTAAAACGGAAAAAGAATCACTATCACCATTAAGTATATTATTTACCAATTTTCTATCTCTATCTTTATCCACTATTTATATACCTCCTATATTTTTTAATACATTGAAATTATATTACAATGAAACAGTTCATTTATTTAAATCTCATTATATAATACCTATAAGAAAAAGATAAGGTAACGTTTTTTTATTTTTTTGTGCAAAATCTCAATATCTATGCTAAATAAGCTATAATTATACACAAAGAAAAAACCAGCGTTTCACGCTGGCTGTATAGATTTACATCTTAATATTAACCTTACTTACCATCATAATCATAATAAACGTGATATCCTCCTCCGCTGATTACAGTTTGTTTAAGAGGATAATTATAATAGCGTACTGCATTTACAACATTATAAGGGGAACACTGTGTTCCATTAGATAAATAGAAAGGACAATCACCTGTTTTAACATGATAAAAATGAATTCTAGTACCTATATCTGTAACAACCGGAAAACACCACTGTTTATGTTTTGTCGGAATTGGTTCCTCATAATATAAGCATTCAGCTAAAAACAAACAGTGTACAAACAACTCTTCTTGAGAAATTTCTGGCTCTGGTCCATATGTTCTATTTGAAGGCCAAAGCCAAGCACGTTTACCTGTCGCTTGGTACCAAGCTACTTTTTCACATACTTTTTTTGCTGATGATGCATAATTACGATTTACGCGATTTTCTATAGTTTGAGCAACAGCAAAAGCATTGTTAACGCGTGGATACACATCACAAATTTCTCCAAATATAGTTCTAGCTATGTAATCTACAGAATCTGTAACTTGACTTTTTGCACTAACATGTTTACCATAATAGCCAGCACATAGTGCTTCAGGGTCTACTGAATAAGCATATCCAAAATTACTATACCAGAAGTCTTCAACATTTATATATGCACTAAAAAAGTTCTTCCATTGGTCTTCTGGTGCGTCAGCTGCAAAACAATTAGTTGATAGTATATTCACTGACGTAAACACTGTAATAAAAATCATTGCAATTACTCTCTTAAGTGACATTCTTTTTATCTTTTCCACAAAAACATCTCCTCTTCCTTAACCTATTTAAGGATAAAACGAAAGGGATAAAAAATATAAATAGTCTATCCCAAACCCTTTATATTTTTTTCGTTTAAGTCCTTTCACTAAATAGGAGTTGAAAACAAAGATTTAACAACATATAATTTGTTTTTTTAATTGATTTACTAAAACAGTTCCCTATGAGGCCTAATGGGAATATCTGTGTCACTAGCCCCAAAACATTTATTAGTATATAATGGTAATTCAAAGCATTTTAAATTAATCCGCCGGAACTCAGAAAGATGCTTGAATATGTCTTAGAAGGTGATATTTTATATATTGAATTATATATATTTTAAATACATATCGCAGTAGTAACTGCAGGCGCAAAATAGTAAAGCCTACTTTGATATATCTAAAAATTATGTAAAAAAACAAACTTATTTAGAACAATAGCGTATTATGAGATAGAAGGAGGTTAATTTATGGGAAAAACAAAACTAGGTATAAGTATAGGTTTCTTAGGAGCTGCATTGTATTTTATAGGTTTATTTAATTTTCTAGCTTTAATTGCTCTAGCTGGCTATATACTTATTTTTGAGAAAAATGAATGGTTAAAAAGGAGTGCTGTAAAAGCAATTGTGATAGTAATAGGTTTTGCGCTTGTTTCAGTTTTAATCAATCTCAGCAATGATATCCTTGGAATACTTAGCATTCCTCTGTCTTTGTTTAAAACGTCATTTAGGTTTTCTTGGCCTCTTGGCATAGATTCAATTGCATTAAACGCACTTAATATTATTGAAAAACTTCTTTTATTAGTACTTGGATTGAAGGCCTTTAATCAAGGATCATTGACCATAGATCCTATTGACAAGGTTGTAGATAAAATATTTAATAATTAATTATTCTGTAGGAGTGATTTCATGGCATTTTTCGAAAGATTTGGTGAAAAATTAAGTAACGCTGGCAAAGATGTGGCAAAAAGGACTAAAGAATTGGCGGATATCACAAAATTAAATATGCAGATTAACAACGAAGAGGATAATATTAAAAGCAAATACCTTGAGATAGGTAAATTGTATTATGAATTACATTCATCCGACCCAAGTGAAGAATTTACAGATTTATGTGCTTCAATAACTGATTCAGAGAATAAAATAAATACTATTAAGACTGAAATCCAGGCAATTAAGGGTGTAAAAAAGTGTTCTAAATGTGGCGCTGAGATATCTTTATCCGCAACATTTTGCAGTGTTTGCGGCAATAAAACCGTAAGTGAAGACACCACAGATGAACAATCAATAAGTGGTGAAGTTATTGAAACTGAAGACGAAAATCAAAGTATTGTAAGCTCTGAAAACACTGAGGTTGTTGAGGCAAATGATGAGTTTAACAACAATGAAACCTTTGATAAAGACAAAATTGATGAAAATAGTGAAACTAAGACTTCTCTTTAGTTAAACTTTGCAATAAAAAATTGAGCCGGCGTATCTAAAGGAATTTATTGATCTTTACTACTCATGACACTTCTTTGCTGAACTATAATCAATTTCGTCGTGATGAGGTGGTTTTTGTTGATAAAAATGAGCGTGGGGAGTCCACACTCTATGCCCTTTCCGATTTGAAAGTTCGTGAAGATGCGACTTTTAGCAAGGATTACCTGCAAGGAAAGTATGGAGCTATTCCCATTTTTAATTACGATGAAATTATGGGTGGTGGTGAATTGGATGGGTAGAACACAATTATCACCACAACGCCTCTCGGAAACCAAGAAAATCACGAGTTAAGTAGACACGCAAGCGAAGTTGCTATGTTGCTAGTAGGGAATGATGAAGAATCTAATAACTGGTAAAATCAGACTTGTGGTGAAACATTTCTAGGCATAAAACGCTCCCTTCTATTTAAACAAGTTTATTTCACTTGTCTACCTATAAGGGAGCATATCAGTTGAGAATTTTCGTTTTATTCCTTATTGTTTTTTGAATGTCATTTTTGCGAATGTTTGATATTGCTATCAGTTACATTTTTTGTCTAACATAACCATACGATGCGATTTTTGAAATCAACACCTGAAATAGCCATTACTTCACCATCATCTTCATGTCCTATGAATGTAACATATCTAATAGTTCTGTAAAGCTATTACAAACCCTTTCCATTGCTTTTTCCTGTGCTTCTGAAAGATTAATTCTTTTTAATTGTTCTTGTGAATAGTCGGATTCATTTACAGCAATCTCATGGTTCCAAAATACTACTGAAGGATTATTTTTATCCTTCCTATAATCAAAACAAAAATAATTTCCTGAAGGATCACAAGCAAAAGGAAATATTCCTTCTTTAAATCTGTCTTTGTTATCAAAATATGCTTTAACTATGTTATCTACAGAGCTATCGGAAAACGATAATAAATTAGCAAATACTCTAACATTACCATTAAGATCTACACGGTATGGTATTACACTAGCTCCATGATATAACTGTACGCAATCAACATAATCTTCCGGAAAAAAAACACCAAAAAGTCTCTCCACTTTTAAAATATCGTCTCGTTTTAGCGGTTCATCTGGTCTTCTCCACTTTATTGAACTCATTATCTTATTCCTCCTCCCCAAATAGCGTTACCACCTAAGTGGTTTACATTATGAACAGACGTTGGCACTAATTGCATTTTACCTGTAATTTGGTTATGATGCCATGTCAAATTTTTAATTCTTGGCATTCCATCAACAATATCCTCCAGTTGATGTGGCTTAAAAAGACTTTCAGGTACCTTACCTCCAGTAATAGCTTTTTCAAGTGCTTCTGTGCATGCTTGAAATTGTACATCATCAGTTGTAATAATTAAATTTTCTGGTAAATCAAACTCAAATAAGAGGTTATCATCTTTAAATATCGGAAATCCTAAAGTTTTGATGCCAGCCTTGAGTTTTTCATTGTATTGTAACTGACAGCATACCAACCTCACCTACTAGTCCGAGTGAACCCATACCAATATTAATCTTCAATATGTAAAAATTTATTTCCATCAACAATATATTCACAATTTTCTTTGTCAAGAGAACGTCTTAACCATTCTCTCCCGTTTAATGCAATTTGAGCCCATGTTTGTAGCCTTGTGCTAATAAATCCATAATCTTTATGAGCATAATAAAAATAGAGATGTTTGCATCTTGAATTTGTAGAACGAAGCGATGGACACGTTTGATTTTTATCAAATGTTGATTTGTAAGTAGTACAACTTTCTACACAAGACCAAACGCCGATGAGACATTCTTTCCGATTTGTTTCTTTCTGCCTTTTGTGAGCAAGTTCTTCTTTTCTCGTATTTATAGATGGAATATATATTGCCCCACTTCCGCTATTTTCCTTTGCATAATTTTCTGCTGTTTCAATAATCTCAGCTGACTGTTTCATTGTCCATGTTTTATAGTCTTTGTTAAGAACAGATTGTGTTCTTAGGAACATTTCCATTCCTTTAGCATAAGCCTGGGGTTTTAGTAAACCTTTAAATACCAATCTGTCAAAACCTTCTATTGCCCCCTTGATTATTGAACCAAATCTATGTAATAATATATCCATGCGTTGCCTCCTTATTTTTTCTCGCAAAGTAATTATAAATTCTTGGCAACGCTATGTCTATATTTTTGGTATTCTTAATTTTGGGTTGTGGGCATAGCCCACTTTAGTATATTATATTTATACACTAATAACAAAAGAAAAGCCAGGATTGCTCCCGGCTGTATTGTAAGTTCGATTGTGTTTCCATACATGAGACTATTCTGAAATCTCATTGGTATTGTCATTTAAATGTTATTCGCCAAATAAAATATCTGATAGTTCACTAAAATCTCTCAATTCACATTTAGCTCGAATTACATTCATAAACTCATCGGGTTTCTGCTTGAAAACCTTATTCCATCTACATCCATCATCTATAACATCACTATTTTGCATTCTCGCAAGAGAAATAGCAAGACTTGCAGCCAAAGAAAACTCAATATGTGACTTTTTTATTCCAACAGAGATTCCAGCCCATTTCCCAGCTTCATCCTCAGTTACATAGGGAAAATGTAATGGTACTTCTGAAATTATAACAGAAACTCCATCTTGATACCCTTCAAATCCAATTATTAAGTAATCCTTATTTTGACCAAACATTTCTCCTTCAAATGGCTTTCTGACCTTGTTTTCAAGGTTATATGCCATCATCTTTGGAACTTCGGAAACCATTAAAAGCTCCTTTAATACACTTTCAGCGTTGTTTAATAAGACGCTTACTTTAATACTATCTTTAAATTTAACTGATAAATCAGATGACATTTTATTAGCCTCCATTTTTATTGAACCAGTTGAGCTATTCCATTTGTAATTTTAACCCATCCTTCAGAGGTTTGAACATATATGTTTGTAATAATTCCTTGTGTAGTAATTTTTGCAAGATTACCAGTATTGGCATAATCAATAAGATTAGGAGTCGGAACACCTTTTGCATTAACATAAAGGTCAATCCCTTTATAACCAGCATTTAAAGCCGAAGTTTCAGCTCTACTTGCATGTGTTAATACACCAGCTACACTACCGCCAGTATACTCTTTTAAACTTACATTAACACCATTCAATGTACCATCAATACCCGGAGCATCCCAAACAGAATTTCCAACAAATCTTTCTCCCTGTCTAAATTCAGCAATTTCTAGTGCCTGCATGTATTCATGAGCATCTATAGCATTCGCTTGTACACGACTAGCAACTTTAGGACCGACTTTTCTTACTGTATCAGTAACAGCTGTTGCTGCTTCGCTACCAATTCTGGCCAGCTCTGTTGAGTCCGTTATTCCTTGCTTTATCGCTGTCTGGACAGAAAAAACTGTTGTAGAACCAATATCTGACAAGACCCTAGAATCAGTAATATTTAATGCTCTACCTGCTTCAATTGCCTCTCTACCTGCTGCCATCATATCAAGAGTACAATCATTATGCACCAACAACCCTTGGCTACCAACAAAATAAGTATGGAACTCATCTACATTGAGATTATAAATCTTCTCTGGTTTCTGTAATGTCTCTAAACTTGACTCTATTAATGTTTCATACTCACCTTTATTATTTAAAATCCTGTCACCGTATTTTAAGTTTTCAGCTGCTTTCCACCATCCACTGTCTGTAAAGAACAAGTGAGATGCTGTTGTCCTAATTTCCTCATTTTCTAGCGTCAAATGTACAAACTCGTATGTACTCTTTACATAGACATGTCTTACCTGCCTATAATCTATAGTACCAGTATTCACATCCTTTGACAACACCATTTCGCCTTCTTGAATCTGGTCAATTCTCTTTAATCCGTCCTTAGTTGTTACTAGCGTATCACCCGAAAAGCATTTATTTTTCAGGCATCTAACAGCTGATTTTGCAGCGTCATCTGTCATTCCTCCTGCTCTAAGTTCAGCAACAAGTTGAGTTTCTGAGAATCTAAGTTCTAATCCATCAGTTGTAATGATTTTCAGATCATCACCCTTACTAATTACTGATTTAACTTTTTGAAATATCTTCTCTGGCGCCGATTTTAACGAAGTTTTTATTGCTCCAATTTTATCGATAATCGCCATTACTTTTACATCTCCAGCAATATTCGCTATATCTGTAAGTTTTGGTAGCAGTTTGGCGTTTTTCATTGCAGCTGATAACATGCCAACCTCACTTGCAAAGGAAATTGGTGCTAATCCTATGTTCAGTGCTCTTTCCCACCATGCAAATTCGTTTTTAGTTATTAAATCATAACCTACAATACCCTCAGCAACAGATTTTAATGTTCCTATAATAGGCACAAAATTCAGACCCATACTTATTACGCCAGGCAAAGCATCAATAATCATGTCTTTGTATTCCTGCCACATCTTATCTACGTATTCTCCAAACACCTCATCTATTACACTGTTATTAGCTCTGAGTTGTTGACGAATAAACAAATCATCTGCCAAATCTATTTTGTCTCCATATATTATTTTCTGTGCAATATACTTTGACACCACTGAATTATCTCGTACCAATGGGTTTTCAATTAATTCGTACTGAAGATACTGTACAACATGTCTTAAATTTAATTTATATGTTTCTACCTCCTCTATTGTAGAACACTCTGCACCTAGCAATGTTGCATTACCTGCATCAATTATTGCCTGGTAATCTTCTATCATTTCTAAGTACACCCATATATTTTCTGCAAACTTTCTATCAGGTATAAATCCCTCAATATCTATTATCTCCGACTTTTCAAGTATTCCACCTTTGTTGCCAGGTATATTTCTTCCTTTAACTTGTATAGTGTAATCACCAACATCCGGTATTTCATACTCATATTCCAAATTAATATGATTAGTATTCATTTCTCCATATACTGTCTTCACCCATTCTCCATTTACAAACAAGGCTAAGTGGTGACAATTATTTCCTCTTGCAGTTATCTTTATTGATTTGCCTATAACACTATAAGATTGCAAATTCAAAAAAGGGCGGCTATCTATAAAATTAACGAATTTGAAGCCTCTTCATATAGATATGCTGAAAAACAAAAATGGCATTTGAAAGGTGTTAAATCCTGACGTAGAATGTTTTCAATAAGTGTGACTTTATCGGCATCGTTGCCGTCAACAAATCAAGTTCCACTGTACCTATAACCTAGAATAGGGTATGTAAAAATTGGCAGCCGGATTCATTGTACCTATAACCTCTACATCTCTTTTTGGCCCCCTGATATTCTCTGCTGGTTTCCAGAAAGAATACAGAGTAAGTTATTTTATATTTTATATGTTATTTATTAATTTATTAATTTATTATTTATTAAAATAGCTACTCTAGAATCAACATTTAATACCTGTGACCTATTACTTAATTCAATCAAAGGGTTTTTCCAGTGAAAATGCCCGCAGAATACTAAAGTAGGATTTGATGCCTCTATGATTTCGCTTATACTTTCATCATTATTACAAGATTCTATTAAATTTTTAGGGGTTTGATGAATCATTAAAGTATCAGGCTTTTTCAAAAGTAAGTTCTTTAAGCATAGCAAATAATCTTCTTTACTTATTCTATTTGTTCTATTGGGCTTGCCGATTATACCACTAATACCTGCTATTTTCAAACCATCAATTCGAGCGACTTTTTTATCAAAATAATATATGCCTTCTGTGTTTTTAAATTCTTGAAAACAATTTTCATCTCCAAAAGCATCATGATTACCTGAAATTCCTATAACCCACTTAAAATATTTATTAAAATGATTCCATACACTTCTTACATCTCCAAGCCCTCCTCTTCTGTAGAGAGATGCATATAAATCACCACAAAGAACAACACCTATATTCTGAGGCGTTAACCCCAATTCAATCGTTGTAAAAATTGGTAAATAATCTGCAAGTATTTCTCCAAGCAAAATTTCATGATTATCTTTTCTAACGATACCCTGCAAGTCCGAAGTTACAATCAAAGCATCAATATATTTAGGCAAACCTGACATTTCACCCATTAAAATAGGTATTTGTGCATCCATTATATTGCCATTAGAACCTATGGTTTTATACGCAATATTCTCAATAGCATTCTCATTAAGTTTTTCTATTCTCATTAATAGCCTCCGATATTTAACTTGTATCTTTAAATAAAATCACTGTTTACATTGTATAAATATAATTTTGAAAACGAAAGCCCCGCATAGATCCGGGGCTTTCGCTTTATATATGTTTAGTAATATTATTTTGTTTTATCTAAAAGTTTTTCTCTGATTTTTACAAATTGCCCATCAATGAAATCATAAACCTTTAGATATTCCCCTGTTTTTGTCTCAAGTGCTTTTATAAAAACAGAGTTATTTATATTATTCAAAACCATAGCTGTTATTTTTTCCGGTTGTTGTGCAATATTGAACCTTAGCAAAAGAATATAGTCTTTAAAATTTGCCTCACTCCAATCTTCATCAACAAAATTATTACTTAACTCAAACTCTTCAACTCCAAGCGGTTTACTTGTAAAATACCTTCCCAAATAAGAACTCTCGTGTTCTTCAAGTTTAATATTCAATAAGCTTTCCAGTTCATCTTTTACTTTATCCATATTAGAATTTGCAATTCCTATAGTAATAGATTTATTCAACATATATACTTGGTCTCCTTAATGCCTCACTAAGGCTATCATATAGCATAAACTTTACTGGTCTTCCAGCTTGGGTTGTCATTTGGTCTGCAATATTTTTTAGTCCTAAATAATTTAGTTGGTCTGTATTAAGAGGTCCAATTCGATTAGGATCAGTTTTCATTTTAAATCCAAACGAACTGTCAGCATCAAGTGCTCTTATGAATGTATCATCTTGTACTAATCCTATGTCAAAATCACTTACTCTACCCAAATCAAATAATTCACCTGTTTCATGACTTACACCTGTAACCGAACTGCCTTGGAACAGGATTCTTGTATCACTTGGTAAACCATTTTTCAAATTAGCAATAAAACTTTTATATTCTTGTAAACTTGAGAATCCATGAGGTATTGCATTTCCTGCTTCATCAAGAATTCTTGGTAAACTGTTTAGGTGTTCAATCATTTCCTCGGTACAGTTATTATGAACCAGCAACCCACTTGCACCAACAAAATAAGTATGGAACTCATCTACATTGAGGTTATAAATCTTCTCTGGTTGCTGTAATGTCTCTACACTTGACTCTAGTAATGTTTCATATTCACCTTTATTATTTAAAATCCTGTCGCCGTATTTTAAGTTTTCAGCAGCTTTCCACCATCCACTGTCTGTAAAGAACAAGTGAGATGCTGTTGTCCTAATTTCCTCATTTCCTAGTGTCAAATGTACAAACTCATATGTACTCTTTACGTAAACATGTTTTACCTGCCTATAATCTATAGTACCAGTATTAACATCCTTTGACAACACCATTTCGCCTTCTTGAATCTGGTCAATTCTCTTTAATCCGTCCTTAGTTGTTACTAGCGTATCACCCGAAAAACAGCCATTTTTCAGGCATTTAACTGCTGATTTTGCAGCATCATCTGTCATTCCTCCTGCTCTTAGTTCAGCAACAAGTTGAGTTTCTGAGAATCTAAGTTCTAATCCATCAGTTGTAATGATTTTTAGTTCATCACCCTTACTAATTACTGATTTAACTTTTTGAAATACCTTCTCTGGCGCCGATTTCAAAGAAGTTTTTATTGCTCCAATTTTATCAATAATCGCCATTACCCTTACATCTCCAGCAATATTCGCTATATCTGTAAGTTTTGGTAGCAATTTGGCGTTTTTCATTGCAGCTGATAACATGCCAACCTCACTTGCAAAGGAAATTGGTGCTAATCCTATGTTCAGTGCTCTTTCCCACCATGCAAATTCGTTTTTAGTTATTAAATCATAACCTACAATACCCTCAGCAACAGATTTTAATGTTCCTATAATAGGCACAAAATTCAGACCCATACTTATTACGCCAGGCAAAGCATCAATAATCATGTCTTTGTATTCCTGCCACATCTTATCTACGTATTCTCCAAACACCTCATCTATTACACTGTTATTAGCTCTGAGTTGTTGACGAATAAACAAATCATCTGCCAAATCTATTTTGTCTCCATATATTATTTTCTGTGCAATATACTTTGACACCACTGAATTATCTCGTACCAATGGGTTTTCAATTAATTCGTACTGAAGATACTGTACAACATGTCTTAAATTTAATTTATATGTTTCTACCTCCTCTATTGTAGAACACTCTGCACCTAGCAATGTTGCATTACCTGCATCAATTATTGCCTGGTAATCTTCTATCATTTCTAAGTACACCCATATATTTTCTGCAAACTTTCTATCAGGTATAAATCCCTCAATATCTATTATCTCCGACTTTTCAAGTATTCCACCTTTGTTGCCAGGTATATTTCTTCCTTTAACTTGTATAGTGTAATCACCAACATCCGGTATTTCATACTCATATTCCAAATTAATATGATTAGTATTCATTTCTCCATATACTGTCTTCACCCATTCTCCATTTACAAATAAAGCCAAGTGGTGACAATTAGTTCCTTTTGCGGTTATCTTTATTGATTTGCCCACTTCTAATTTCGTTTCATCATAAGATCCATTCAATGTAACTTCTGGTTTCTCCGCAAAGAATCTATTATTTTCTAAAACATATTTATAACTCCAAGTATTCCTGTCTGGCTGAGCATTTTCCTCGTCCCATGGAAGCATCATCTTATTCCATGTATCATTTCCTACTATACCATCTTTGTGCAATCCGTTATTTTCCTGAAACTCTTCAACAGCTGTCTTCGTTAAACTTCCATATGTACCAAAGGATACATACTCTCCTGTACTTGAATCTATTGGCATTTCCAATAAGCCGAGGGATACCAATATTTTTTGCAAAACAATAACGTCATCTTTAATATTGCTTCCATCTTGACTTAGTTTCCATGGTATCTTTTCTTTATCTGATCCTAACTGGGTATAGTTTCCTTCCAATAAAAACTCAACCAACGGTTTCACATCGGTTTCGTAATAAGATATTGGCCCACCTGCATAATACTCCACTGTATTTCCTATCACTGCACCAATTGTATCTCCCATTTTGATAACAACATCATTATTATCGACAAAACGTGCATCCCATTGTGTATAGAACAATATATATTTATTATCTTTATGGCCACTTAAATTTACATCACTTACCTTCCCATTTCCATTTGTCATTCCGCTGTTAACAGTGGCCAAAATTTCATCATTAGTAGGTGTTTTTTCTCCAGGGGTTATCTTATCAAAAGCACTATCAATACGATTTTTAGTATTTTCATAAGAATTAACAAAAAAGTCTCCTGAAAGAGAGATAAAATCACATATAGTTTCATTTGTTTTTGCATCTATAAGTATTACTCTCACATTTGATTCGTTTCTTAATCCATTAATTGTACTGAGAATATTTTCTTTATATTTATCTAAACTTGTTTGATCAGAATACTCACTGTCTATTACAAATGCAATAGTAGTTGTTAAATTCAAGCTTTGTCTAGTGGTTACACCATGAGGACTAAAATGATTTACTGTGGCAGAAACCACTCCACTCTCCTCATCTACAATCGTTGCCTGAGGAACTATTGTGCCTGTTTTTTCATCATACCAATAAATCACCAAATCATTTATATCATAAACCTCAAGTTGCTCTTGTGTTAATTTAAATCCTATTTCTGCCCAGTCAAACTCAGATGTACAACTTATATCTACTGGTTCAACAACAGACCACACTTTGCCTTCTAACGAATCTTCTGCTTTTGTTACTGTTGTTGTACTATTTATATCGTCTTCACTATTGATTGTTAGCTGTAGCCCCACATCTGCAAGATCGTTAATATTCTCCTGTGATAATACTTGTGGAGTTTTATCATCTTCCGAATCAACAGGCATCACATGAACTCTACAAAAAAGACTTACTGTTGACAACATATTATACATAGGCTGTGCAGAAATCACTATTGTTCCTGCTTTTTCAGCTGTTATTATTCCATTTGATACAGTCGCTACATCATGGTCACTTGTAGACCATTGATACAAGCCTTCATACAATTCTGGAGAAATCTTGTCATCTACTAAAGATATAGTCTCTCCTTCTTTTAAAATTATTTCATTATATAGCAAATCTAAAGACACATTACTATTAAATCTATTTATAAAGTAATAATCATCATTCTTTTTAAGATCCTTTAGTATCTCTTCATATTTACCATCACTATTTCGCTCAGTTAAGTCATCAATATAGTTTGATGTGCACTCTATGCCATATTCATTATCATAATTTCTGGTTTCTAATATTTCATCATCTGACAAATTATAATATTTATAAAAACCAAAATCTTTTTTCTTAGCATCATCCCAAGTTGTATCCATGTGATACCATTTATCATTTATTTTAACAATATTCCAAGCATGATCTTCATTTGTAACAATTTTATTTTCGATACCTGCTGCCTTTAGCATTTTATATGTCAGCATTGCATAACCATCACATTTCGCTTTACCTTCATATAATGCACTATAAGCATTGCCGTATTCTTCTCCTTCGCAATAATCAACATTGGTCAATATATAATCGTGGATAAGTTTTTCTTTTTCATCCTCAGACATATCAATATTAGTAAGTTTTGATACAATAAACTCTACCGTTTTATCAATGTACTCTTCCTGCTCCTTAGTTGTTTTATAACTACATTTAATTCTGATTGCATTAATACCTAAGTTACTATTTGAAACTACAGTGCCTTCATAACTGCTGATACAAGTTTTTATATATGTATCGTAGTTTAATGCCGATTCTCTTGCAGATTCTATCTCACTTCCACTAATTGTACCTTTATATATTATATTTATATCTTGAGTTCTATTATAAAATCCAAGTACTAAGGCTTTTTCTATTTCCTCAGTTGAACGAGCCACTGCAATATATTCATTTTCATCATCGTAAACAAATTCAAATGTGATTTGGAAATCACCGGAATGACCACTCATGCTATACGAGACATCCTGAAGCATAAAAGGTTTGTCGCTTTCATCAATTGCATCTGTTAGTGCCTGGTTTACATTAGTTTGAATATCTGTAATATCCCCTTCATAGGTCAAACTATAATCTGTGCCTTTTTGATTAAAATTGTGAATAAGCCCTATTTTTAAATCTTCCATATCACTTGCTTTTGTTTTTACTACACATGTATCACTAAATTCCGATTTGTTGCCTGCTTCATCTAATGCACATACCTTAAACTCATATGTATAATCGGGTATTAGGTTTTTTAAAGTGTATTCTGTTTCTCCATTAGTCAAAGCTACAGATTCATCATCTTTATAAACAGCATAATACTTTACATCACCCTCAGTTGAAGGTTCCCAATTAAGTGAAACAGTCGTTCCAGTTAATAATGAGCACTCTAGCGCCTCTGGCTTTGATGGAAGGTTAGCATCTGTATAAACTGGTGTAACACTAGTACTTGGAGTAGGTGTCACATCATTTTCTTCTGCCGGAAACTTTTTTATTTTTCCTAGCATGTACATCCTCATAAATGCAAAATCTATACTGTTGAATATTCCATCACCAGTTACATCTGCTGCCCATGTACCATTTGATACCGGAAAGCTCTTAATCATTCCTAATAAATGCATTCTCATGCGAGCAAAATCAATACTGTTTATTTGCCCATTTCCATCCACATCACCGATTTTAGTTGATTCATTGCTTTCTTCTACAGACTGTAATAGTGTTTCATATGCATAATCTTGCGAAGCAGCTTGTACATCACTAAACCCTATTTTATTGAATACCGTTGAAGTTAGAATTTGGACGACAAAAACACAAGAAATGATTAAAGCAACCATTCTTTTACTATTGAACATTAAATTTCTCCCCTTTACATTACTTATTTATCTATTTTTGTATTATTATGTAATAAAACGATGTTAAAATACTTCATCAGAAATTTTATCAGTTTTTCTTACTTTTGTAAACACTTTCATGTGATATAGGTGCATATTCTAATTGTGATACATATTATGGAAATAACATCTGCGTAGAGGCTTAGAGAATGTTAACGAAGCGAAGGATTAGTCGAATCACTTTTCTTCGCGTAGCGAGTTTTGATTCGACCCGTAGCGAGTTATACATTCTCTTAGCCTCGGAGCTTTAGTTATTGGAATAATATGTCTCACGATGATTAAATACACCCATGTGATATGGTGATATGGAATTTGTTGACAAGCGCTCAAAACCCATTAGTTCCTATCACACCTCTACAATTATATCTTTTACCAATCCCAATTTACACCTAATGATGGAACTTCAAAAAGCTACAATCACCTGTTTTGATAGCTTCCTTAAGCGCTTGTCCCTTAAATTCATCACTAAAAAATTCTTTTTGACATTTTTGATTTTTATACTTATGTAGTTTATTATATAATCTTTAAGTTTAATTTACCAAGTAATTAGGGATTTTATGAGAATCAACCAACGATTTCGAAATAATCTTTTTCGAACGTATCCACACCTTTTCCCCAAGCTGTTTTCTAAACGATAACAAAGGTTTTCTCAAGTATATTTATCAAATCGTCCTCATCAACTTGTCTCGCATTATAGGATGTACTACTCTGTTTCATAGTCAATTCTGCATAATTTCTAATCTCTTCACTGGTCAAACTTATATTATTCTTAATTAATTTATCAATTATATCGCCAAATTCATCTATAGATAGCACTTTAAAAAGTTGCAATATTTTATCTGTTTTCTCACGTACCACTTCATAATTATATTTAAGATATTCTCTCATAAAGTAACCATTTGCTCTGCCGTGTGGAACATCTTTAAAATAAGTCAGAGAATATCCTAAACCATGTATAATTGTTGTTCCGGTATGTGAAATAACCATTCCTCCAAGCATAGATGCATAAAGAAGCTTTTCTCTTACATTAAAGTCAATACTATTGTCAATTAAATATTTTGTGCATTCAGAAAATACTTCTATCGCCTCTAATGCCAACACATCACTTACCGGTGTGCTTCTTTTGCTCAAAAACCCTTCCATAGAATGGGACAAAGCATCGACAGCCGTGTCAATAGTAGTCTCGTAAGACATGCTTTCTGTGTAACTCGCATCTATAAACGCAACTTTAGGAAAAGTGTCGTCGTTTCCAAAACTCTTCTTTGTTTTCATATCATCTCTAGTAAGTATGGAATAGGGAGTCACTTCACTTCCTGTCCCAGCCGTAGTCGGAATTGCAACTATAGGTAGAGGTTTGTTTTTAAATACATTTTTATAAAGTTCTAAAGGCTCAATATCATTCACAGCCAATACAGCAACAGCTTTTGATGCATCAAGCGGAGAGCCTCCGCCAATACCAATTATAAAATCAGCATTAAACTCTTTAGCTGCCTTTCCACCTTCTGCAACATTTTGCAATGAGGGATTATTCTCAACTCTATCATATATTAAATAGTCTATGTTATATTCTTTTAATATTTCTTTCACATGGTCTAAAGCACCGCTGACCTTTGCAGATCTTTTGCCTGTTACAATTAGAGCTCTCCTACCAAATTTATTCAGCTGCTCCTTATTGGAAATCAAACAATCTTTACCAAATAAAACCTTTGTACCTATCCTAAATCCAAACTGCATCTATATCACCATTCTCTTTTTTAAAATTTTGAATCAAACTTATTATATTATAAATCCTTCCATTTTTGAAGGCTTTAATCTGACTCACTGACTTTAGAATATTGAGAATAAAATAATTTCAAGTTATTCTTTTCACAGTTTTTGAATTTCTTATAATTATTCAAAAAGTCAAGAAGCTTAACTGCAACATCAGTATTGATTTTCTTATCATAATTATACTCATTCTAATCATTCTTATCATATGACAAGAATAGTGATAAGCATTTTTGTGCAGTTAGCAATAAAACACAAACATTTTTCACTGTTGTAATTTCACTATTGACTTTATATCGACCATCTATATATAATGTTATATATAGATGGTCGATATATAAAGGAGGGACGTAATGAAAATTGATAAAAGCCTTATGACAGGAAGCACAGCCATGCTAATACTTAAATTGCTTGAAAGCACTGATATGTATGGATATCAAATGATTGATGAGTTGGAAAAACGCTCTCAAAACATATTTACTCTTAAAGCCGGTACGCTCTATCCTCTGCTTCATACATTAGAACAGCAAAATATGATAGAGTCATATAGTACCAAAACAGATAGCACACGGCCACGAAAGTATTATCGCCTTACAAAAAGCGGCAGAAAAATGCTAAATCAAAAGAAAGCCGAATGGAAAGCATATACATCTGCGGTAAATCAAGTGTTGGGAGGTCACAACTATGTCAGAACATAACAAAGCTATCGAGCAGTATTTAGAAACCGCTTGTAAACAGATACATTATAAAAGCATTCATAAAAGCATATATCATGAACTCAAGGATCATATAGAGGAACAAAGAAATCAATATACTAAAGAGGGATTTACAGAAGAAGATGCAACTACAAAGGCTATAGAAGAAATGGGTGACCCTGTTTTGGTAGGTAAAGAGTTAGATAAAACACATAGACCTAAAACTGAATGGTCTATACTGTCTCTAGTTGCAATTTTGGTTCTAACAGGCGGAGCTTTGCAGTTTTTGATTTCAGGGGTAACCCAACATGGTTCAAGTAGTTTTCTAAGATTTCTTATTTATGCACCAATTGGTCTATTAGCCTTTACTTTTGTATATTTTTTAGATTATACAGTTATAGCGCGCTATTCAAAACTTGCATATTTTATACTTTTTGGTATAACTATAGCTGATTTCTATTTTTCAGGTACCGTATATGGAATTCATCTACATATTTATTATTTTTCTTTGCTTTTTATCCCCATATTCGCAGGAATTGTATACAGTTATAGGGATAAAGGCTATTTAGGTATTATCAAATGTGGATTATTTTATGGAGGATTTGCTTTTCTTTGCCTCATTGCTCCAAGAGTTTCATCTTTTGTTTTACTTTCTGTAGCCTGCTTGATTATATTAACTGTTGCAATTTTAAAAGGATATTTTGGCAGTAGTAAAAAAATTGGTCTTGTAATTGTATACATTCCAACAATTATAACTTCTATGTTGTTAATTTTGTATTCACTTTTGCTATCACCTTACAAAAAATCCAGAATTGCAGCAATGCTAAATCCAGAAATTGATCCTAATGGGCATGGATTTATAACGTTAACAGTAAGAAAGATAATCCAAACGTCCAAACCTTTTGGAAAAGCTATTCTTAGAAGTGAATCAGAAAATATATCTATCCATCAGATGCTGCCCTGCTGGAATACTAATTTTTCTTTAACTTATATAATTGGACGTCTGGGTTTTGCTACAGGACTAATTATTATTGCAATTGTTTCTATCCTTGTTGCTCGAATGTTCATGTCAGTAATTAAACAAAAGAATTCCTTTGGCTATTTGTTATCACTTTCAGCATGTATCGCACTTACAAGCCAGTTTTTTCTATATATCATTTCAAATTTAGGTATTTTTACACCCTTCTTTTCCGTAACCCTACCATTTATGTCATTTGGTGGTATGGGATTTATATCAAACATGATACTTATTGGTATAGTCCTTTGTGTGTACCGCAGAACAAACATTGTTGACGACAAGATACAGACAATCACACGCACACCACAATTATTTAAGTTTGAAGACGGAAAAATAATAATTGATTTAGGTTTACACAAAGTAAAAAACAAATAGAAGTAAACAGCTTTCTATCAAATCAAGTTTTTTTGCAACAACCTTATACAATTTTTCTTGAAATTTGTATGTGTTAAATTTACATAGATTATAATAGCCGAAAAACGAAAATCCTCGTAAACTCACCGAGGATTTTCGTTTTTTACAATTATGTAATTAGGCTAAGTATTCAATTTGGGAATTTCATTAAAAAACGTTTCTTACTATTTAAGTTCGTTAACAGTTATGTCTCCTGTCATTGTTTCAAGAACTACATCTGTGCCACCATTGTTATACTCTTTTGAAAATGTTGACATACCGGTTAGATCTTTTTCTCCAACAACCACTCCTCCGAAATCTCCACCAATGTTTCCAGTCATTAATGATGCATTAATACTTGCACCTGTGTCCTCTGGAATACTCAATTTTATATTTCCAGTCATAGTAGTAAGATTTAATGTGTCTGCTTGGTTGATAATAGCTTCAGTTGTAATATCCCCTGTTTTAACATCTACAACACTATCTCCAACTATATTTGCATCTAAAACATTGATATTTCCTGTGTAAGTATTAGCTTTTAACGTTCCATTAGTCTTAGACACATTAATGTTCCCTGTAAAAGTGTTTAAATCAAATGAATTAAATTCCTCTGGCACTACTAATGCAAAATCAATCTGTACAGAGCTTAGAGGATATGCATTTGTTTTCCAATTCCAGTAATCCGTGTTATCATTTTTGGTTAAAACATTTATTTTAAAAACATCGTCCTCTACTATTGCATTAATCTTTATATTACTCATTAACTCATCTGCTGCTGCTTGAGTTTGTGCTTCAACTGTATAAACAGTACGTAGTCTTACACCATCAACATTAGCTGTACGCAATGCGATATGACCTGTTTGATTGTCTATCTTGATCGATTGTGCTACATCCGCATTATAACTAAGATCTGCTTTAAGCCTACGGAATTTATAGAGATTATCCATATCTGCTGTAAGACAATTCACAACTCCCATCATAGAAATCACCACTGTTAATATAAACACTAAAAAAATTTTATTTTTTGACATAGTTAAATTCCTCCTTTAATAGTTTTCTCACAAAAAAGTTTTACATTATTTAATTTTATTTTTAGAGAAACACTTAAAACCTTGAATAAATTTTTTCTGAAAAGACCTAAGGTATGACTAAAATATAAGTTCCAACTTTGGGTAAGGGAATTTCAAAAAAACATATTCAATAACTTAGATACAATCCCATAATGGAAGTTTTAAGCTTCCAAGCATAAGAACATTATTTTGCTATGCAAAAAATGGCAATCAAATTCTTTGAAACTCCAGTTGTAAAGTTTATTTCATTCTGCCTAATGAAAAAATTTGATTTTATGGAATTCTCACATTATGAGAAAAGGAAGTTATTTTTTCATTATCCCTAAGTGTGTAGGTCAGTCAACACTTATGTCACCTGTCATTGTTTTAAGCGTAACATTCGTACCTCCTCCATTATAAACTTTTGACACTGATTTCATACCAGGTAGATTTTCATCCACAGTAAAACCACCTTTATATTTTTCACCGATGTTTCCAGTCATTAATGATGCATCTATACTTATACCTCTGTCCTTTAAAACAGTAAGGTTTATATTCCCTGTCATAGTGTTAATACTAAGTGCTTTTGCAGTACTAATATCTGTTTTAGCAGTAATATTCCCTGTTTTAACATCAATAATGTTATCTCCAACTAAATTTGCATTAATAACATTTATATCACCTGTAAGGTTATAAACTTTTAATTTACCACTTATATCAGATAATTTTATATCACCTGTACTGTCATTTATATCAAAAGACGTAAACTTTTTAGGCACAATAACATCAAACTCAATATCCACCTGACTTAGAGGATAGGTGCTTGTTTTCCAATTCCAATAATCTGTTTTATCTTTTTCGCTTAACACTCTTATTTTAAAAATACCATTATCTACTTCTGCACTAATCATTACATTTTCAATTAAATGATCAACTTCCTCTTGACTACTCGCCTTAGCACTTATAGAAGTTGTCAATGTTAAATCCTTTACTTCATCTTCATATAATGTTATATTTCCTACTTGATTATTTATACTTAGCTCTTGTGCCGAATATACATTATATGTCCGATCGCAAGATTTATCACCAGAATACTTATTGAAATCATTTATATTAGCATCTTTATCATTTATAATAAAAGGTGTTGTAGACACAGAAATTTCAGATCCCTTCTTTGGCATAGGTGTGCTGTTTGCCGTTTGTTCTTTGGGATAATAAAAAATGAAAATCTTTGAAAAACAGAGTGCTGCTCCTAATATAACAATAACTGCCAATAAAGAAAATATTATAAGTAGCTTGTTTTTTGGCATATCTTTTCTCCTTTTAAAGCATTTTCAACCAGTTGCAACTCAAAAAAATTAACTTTGCTTAAAAAGCAAAGGGAAAAACACATGAATACACATGTTTTATCCCCTTTACTTTTTATATTTATATTATATTCCCAACATGTATTCTATTGGAAATTTATCCATATGCCCAATAGATCTAGCTTTCATCAGCGTGTAGTCAACATAATCAATCTTTCCATCTCCATTAACATCTCCTGTTACTTGCCACAGAGAATATGTAAATTCAACTTGATGTTGGCCTGCTAAATAACATTCAATAATATAAACATCCGTAGAATCAAAACTACCGTCACCGTCTACATCTCCATATACAATCGTTGTTTGTGATGTATCATCTCCTGTTTCTTCTGTTTGTTCTGTTCCATATTCCCATAAACAAGCGTGCATTCCTCCTGAAGCACCAATCCCAACAATTTGACTTTTGTCATTTATGCTATAAGCGACAGAGCCATCCTCCGCTAAAGCCTCCATTACACCATTTTCCCAAATAAAAGCAGTTTTTTCTATAGCGGTATCGTATTTATAATTTACTCTATTACCATTTTCATCTATATCATGAGCAAAACTATTACAAAAACCAACTACCTGACCACTTTCATTTATACTACAAACTTGTGAAACTACTTCTTTAGGCGTATCGTTATCTGTACCTACAGCAATGGTACCTAAACTTTCCGTGATTCCATTTTCCCATATAAAGGCAACAGAATCTTTTTCACAAGTTGCATTTCCAACAGTAATATAATTATTACTTGTACCAACAACTTGTCCATTTTCATTTATATCAAAAGCAGTCGAACTTTGCCTTCCATCAATATTTACAAACACTGGCCCTTGAGCAGTCATTTGCATACTTAAGATATTTAGTGTATATCCTTCGGTATTAGGAATAGGATCCCATATTACTGCTTGGGGTGGTACACCTAGCATTGGTTGAATAAATCCTACAATCTGGCCTTTATCATTTATAGCTTTGGCTCCACTTTGAAGTTTTTTAATATATTCTACAGGCTCTTCACCAAGGACAAAAGCTGGTGGCAAATACGGTATAAGATATTGTGTTATATCTTTCATTTCACCGTCTTTCCATATAAACGCGTGGGATACTTTATCAGTGTTATCTGGATTGCCATCATAAGGCAGTATTCCCGAAATCCCCACAACTTCCCCTTTATTATTTACACCCTCAGCATGAGACCAGTTACCTCCCAATGTTCCCAAATCTTCCATTACTCCATCTTGCCATAGGAAAGCATGTCCTGTACTAGGTTCCAATTCATCAGTTTGGGCATTTATATTTGTAACCCAAGACTGTCCCACCACTTGACCATTGTCATTAACATCGTTAGCATACGAAAACGAATATGAATCTGTATCTGCTTGCAAGCTTCCCAAATCCGTCATTATTCCGTCTTCCAATAAAAAAGCATGTGTGTCACCTGATGTTTTAGAAACTAGAGAAACGCCAACGATTTGACCATCTTCACTTATATCCGTTGCTTGTGACCAATTCCCTCCTAAGGTTTTTAAATCATTTGTTACGCAACCTGCTGCATTTACAGTATTTCCAAGAAAACTTGTTACAATAAATCCACATACCGCCAAAAAACACATAGATTTGCTAAATTTTTTTTTCATAAAGTACCCCCTATAGTTGATTGAATTTTACTGTCTTTGTTTAGTCTAATGAGTCTGTGCCTTATTAGTAAACAAAACCAATAATGTTTGTATATGTAAATAAATATAACACCGTGGGTTTAAATAAAATAGTGTCTAAAGTCATATTTTTTGTAATATAAATAGCCTTCGCTTTTATTACATGTCATAAGATTATGTCGAAAAATCACCAAATCCTTTCTCCTTTAGATAAAGCACTGCTTGAGTTCTCTCTCCTATTCCGATTTTGTTGTAGATCTTACTAACATAGTTTCTTATTGTTCCTTCAGAAATAAATAACGAAGAAGATATCTCTTTATTTGTCAGCCCCTTTACTAACAAATCAGCAACATCCTTTTCTCTCTTTGAAAAAAGTTTGTCATAATTTGAATCACCCACAGTTACAGATGCTTTTGCAAAACATTGAGCAAGTTTAGCTGCTATATTTTGATCAATTGTAATTTTACCTTTGGCAGCGTCATATATTGCCGCTAAGAGCATATTTGTATCCATGTCCTTTAAGACATATCCACTTGCTCCATGTAAAATACAATTTATAATATATTCATCATCACATATAGATGACAATATTATTACTTTTGTATCAGGGTACTCTGACTTTATTATCTTAGTACACTGAACTCCGTTCAATCCGGGTATACATATATCTAAAAGGACAATATCAGGACTAATAGATTTTACCTTGCCTACAGCTTCAATACCTTCCTTCGCAGTCCCAACTACACATATATCCTTCTGAAGACTAAGCACGATATTTAAAGTATCCCTCAAAAGACCCTGCTTTTCCGCTATTAAAACTTTGATGGGAAGCATACTGCCCTCCTCTTATTAACTTGATCTATTTATACCTCACACTCTTTAGAAGTTATTCTGTTACAGGGTGCAAGTTTTAATTTTGCAACATATTATTCCAAGAACTAAAGCTTCGAAACTAAGAGAATGTATAACTTGCTACGGGTCGAATCAAAACTCGCTACGCGTAGAAAATTGATTCGACTGATCCTTCGCTTCGTTAACATTCTCTAAGCCTCTACGCAATGCTCTTTCCATAATATGTTACAAAAAGGTTAATTACACCTTCTGTTACAAAGCACTATTTAAATTTTGTTTATTACTCAAAACATAATAAACGCCTTTTTTTTGAATAAGTTCTTGATGCCCACCCTCTTCTATCACATTTCCATTGTGTATGACGTAAATTTTGTCAGCGTGTTGTATTGTGGACAATCTATGGGCAACAATAATTACTGTACGTCCTTCTAAGAGTCTTTGTATTGCTCCCCTAATAATTTTTTCGTTCTCCGAGTCAAGAGCTGAGGTAGGTTCATCTAGAATAACCAAAGGCGCATTTTTCAAAAAAGCTCTTGCAATAAGTATCCTTTGCCTCTGTCCACCTGAAAGCAGGGCTCCTTTATCTCCAACCTTTGTATCATATCCATCGGGAAGTCCCATAATAAATTCATGGGCACTAGCAGCCTTCGAAGCTTCAATTATTTTCTCCTCGTCAGCTGAAATGTTTCCATACATGATATTATCTCGTATAGTTGAATTAAATAAGGATGTGTCTTGAGGCACATAAGCTATCATATCCCTTATCTGTGCCAGTGTATAATTTTTTAGGGGCTGACCATCAATTATAATACTTCCCTTATCCGGCGGATAATAGCCTAATAATAGCTTAATAATGCTGCTTTTTCCTCCTCCACTTGTTCCTACCAAGGCAACGGTTTCGCCCTTTTTGACTTTTATCGTCACCTCATTTAGTACTGTATGTCCTTTTTCATACCCAAAGGACACATTACCAAGCTTCACCATACATTTAGAAGTGGTCTGGCTTTCTAGGTTGTACCCTATAGGCTCAAACGGAGTGTCCTCCAGCTCAAACACACGTGAAGCCCCAGCCAGAGAAGTCTGTATTTTTGCAACAAAAGCTCCAATAATAAAAAATGCATTTGTCACATTTATCTGAAGCATTACAATTCCTGTAATAGTAGCAAAATCAGTCATCCTATTCAACACCATAATACAACCTATACCTACCGTTACTGCGAAACTGGTCATCCCCAAAAAATAGTTGGTACACTCTAGAAATGATTTATTTTTAATCCTTTTAATTAAAAGTTTGGTCATTTCGTTATTCTCAGACTTATAGTTAAGTAGCAATTTTTTCTCTATCCCAAATACTTTCATTGTATAGTAACCAGTTAAAATATCTGTAAATCGTTGTGTTATAATAGAAACCCTGCTCTGAATTTTATTACTTATTCGTCTTATTGGTATTGCAAAAAGGATATTAATCCCTGCTAATATCGTACTTATAATAAGAAGAATAATGGTAATCCTCCATTCAAATACGAACATAAAAACAATTGAGCATATTCCTAGAATAATATTTGAAACCACCATTTGAAGTTCATTAGTTAAAGCAACTTCCATAAGCTGTATATCATTTGTGATTCGAGATATAATGTCACCACTGTGATTTTTTTCGTAAAAACTAATTGGAAGTCTCAATATGTGTTTAAAAATACTTGTTCTTATATATGCAACAGCATACTTGATACTCCTTTTATAAAAATAGTTTAATATTGGCATAAACAATGCCAAGAAAAGCACTGCACTCCCAAGAATCATCACACCATTTTTAACTGAATTCATATTGCCTTCACTATAGGCCTTGACCATATCCCTTGTTGCAAATGCAATAGCTGTATACAAAATGGCTTCACCAATACCCTGACCTATCAAACAAGCAAAATATGTTACTTTTCCCGTCTTCATATTTCCTATTAATCTAGAAAAACTTCCAACTCCCAAGCTTGACATTAAAACACCTCCTCTAATTCCTTCAACTCTTCCTGACACATAACTGACTGATCAATATAGAGTTGACTATATATGGAAGACCCCTTCATTAATTCCACATGGGTACCTTTGTCTTTTATACATCCATCCTCCATAACAAAAATACAGTCAGCATTTTTTATTGTTGAAAGACGGTGTGAAATAACAAGTACAGCATGTTCCTTTCTCAAAATCTCTAGGCTTTGTTGAAAAAGAGCTTCAGTCTCGCTATCTAGAGCAGCGGTTGGCTCATCCATTAGTATTATAGGTGCGTTTTTCAAAAATGCTCTAGCTAGAGAAATTCTTTGTTTTTGTCCACCGGACAGACCTGCCCCATATTCGCCTAAAACAGTATTATATCCATCGGGAAGCTGCATAATAAATTCATGAGCTTGCACAATTTTTGAAGCCTCAATAATCTCTTCAAGGGTTGCTCCATCTTTTCCATATCCTATATTTTCTGCAACTGTGACAGGATACAGAAAAACATCCTGAGATACAAGTGCTATTCTTTCTCTAATATATTTTGGAGTTAATTGTCTTATATCAGATCCAAAAAGCTTTACTCTGCCTTCTACCGGTTCGTAAAAACCACAAATCATTTTAATTAGAGTACTTTTTCCGCTGCCACTAAAACCAACAACTGCATTTATAGTTCCTTTCTTAAGCTTGAAGTTCAAATCCCTTATAACCTCCGTGCCTTCTTTGTAATGAAAGTTTACACTTTCAAATTCTACGGCAACATCTGTACTGTTATTAGGTATTACAACCTCTTTTTCTTCCTCTTGAGGCATGTTTATAATACTCATCAAATGCTCGAAAGCTCCTTTAACCATTTTCAAGTTTGCAGTTAAAGCCGGAATCCTTCCAGAAGAACTTCCTATATATCCGAATAGATATAAAACAGTGACAAAATCAGCAGCCGATAATAAACCTTGAGCTGATAAATAACCTCCATATAATATACAAATGAGCATTGGCAAGACACGCAAAACTATATTGACCACAACGACTAAGGATAGCCTTTTTTCAATACTTAGCCCAGTCTTTAATGTTTTCTTTATTATATCTTCATATTTTTTTATAAGAACCTCATAAAGATTTAAAGCTTTAACCATGTAAGCACTGCTTATAGAATCCTGAGCAATTGAGTTCACCTCACCCAACTGAGACTGCAACTTTTGCATTGATTTGTTTAAAGGTGCGTTTATAACCATTGAACCCACCATAGTAATTATTATTGCCACAGAACTTACAACAAGCAATTGCCAGCTTATCATCAACACATAAAAAAACGCAGCAAGAAACACCAACGGTTGATAAACCAGTTCAAACATCTCATTTTCAAGAAAATTACCTATTATCGATATATTGTTTGTAAAAAGCGACACAGTTTCACCATGATCCTTATTGTCAATACATTCTGCCTTGACTTTCGTTAAATGGGTTGAAAGTCTAATACGCATATCTTGAATAACATGTGCACTAACCCATCCTGATGAGTATTTGACAATATAAAAAAGAATTAGTGCTATAAAGATTATAATAAACATATAAATCAAACTGCTCGATAAAGATTTCATATTATTCTCAAATCCTGCACTGACTAAATTATTCATCAAATACCCAATCCAAATATTTATTGATGCAAATATTACTGTACAGAACATACATATAAAAATTAATGGATTATAGGTCTTTAAATATGAATACAAGCCTACTTTTTGTGGACTTTTCTTATTCCTTTTTCTTTTATCCATGAGGCTGACTCCTTTCAAGAAAATTCGCTTCACTCATGACTTAAATGTTTTTTGGTTAAGAATACAAATTAATGATAGTGATATTTTATATACTAGCATTAAGGTTGTACCCACCTCGTTTTAGTGTAAAATGTCTCCATTCGAAGACCTTCGCATAGAATCTGTAAGTCTTGGCTTGATAATTTTTCGCCGCGTCTTAAGGACATCCTGTCCTAGACGCTAAAAATGCCATCCGTGGCATTTTTGCTTCAAATTATCAAGCCTTCGACTACAGCTTTCGCCTCTTTCGAACGAAGTGAAAGAGGCAAAAGCGAAGGGGCTCGATGCCCCGAAGCTTTTTTCTAATGCTCACGTCTAAGAATTACGTCATTTGACACTAAAACAGGTTCTACTTTTAATTAGGTTCTTTATTTTTGCTTTTTACATTTTCTAGGTCTTTTATAAATTCCTAATTTTAAAAAAAATTGTATTTCATTTCTCTAAAGTGATTCAAGAAACCCCACCTTTTCACAATGTTTCATCATTTTTTCAATATGGAGTTTGCTTGGAGGTACCCAGCTAAAGCCAAGCTGTTTTAGAAGCAGGTTTGTTTTATCACATCTTTTCACAAACACTGTTTGAGCTTCCTGAGGGCTTTCTAAGAAGTTATTAAGGAGTATATATATATATTCTCTTATACTTTCATTATTGTAGTTGTCATATATATAATCCATAAACTCATCAAAACGCAAAACGCTCAAGTCATATCCAACGTTTTTAATAAGCTCCCCAAGCTCTGAAACACTTATATTATTAGGGTTTGAAATATGATATATCTCGTTTTCCAGCTCTCTTTTGTCAAATAATAACAAAATTGCTCTGCTGACAGAATCAACAAAGGAAAACTCCATTGTCTTTTCAGATATATCGGGCACAAATCCAAGCTTAAGATACGCCTTCATTTCCGAGTAGAACCAGTTTTCAGATATGTTCTCCTGGAATATACCTGAATTATAATCAAATACAAGATTGCCCACCCTGTATATGTTTATTTTTAAGTCTTCATTTCTTGCTTTATAAAGCAGGCTCTCAGCCTCTAATTTGGTATTGATATAGTTGCTGTTGGTATTTTGTCCCAAATTAGCACTATACTCAGTAAATAACTGGCACTCCTTTCCCTCAATTTTACCCATACCTACACTCATAGTAGAAATATGGTGTATATCTTTTTTTATTGCACTCTTTGCAAAGTCCACAATCCTTCTTGTCCCATCCACATTTATGCTGTAGAAATCCTTAAGATGTCCATAGTGACGAACATTAGCCGCTGAATTAATCACACAATCAATTTTATTAGCCAGTTCAGTATAAACGTTTTTATCTAATCCAAAATACTCCATTTCAAGGTCGCCATTATATACAAATATTCTGTCTTTAAATTTTTCATAGGTAAACTCATCAAAATAATATTTAAACTTTGATAAAATTCGCTCTTTTGCCTCATCTATACCATTTGCCCTTACCAATAGATATACATTTGCAGCTGTATCTAACAGTAAGTCGTGTAAAATGTGCATACCTAAATAACCTGAGCTGCCGATAAGGAAAATATTTTGATAATTCTTTTTTAGACTTAAGTCTAAATTCTTGTATTTGTCATTTTGTTTGTAATAATCTTGTAAATCAGCTTCCAACTTTTCGTTTATGGATTGATTTAAACCATCCTCTCCCGGATTATCCATATATGATTTTAGTTCTTCAATCTTCATCTTCAATTTATTTTTGTTATAGCTGACCTTCTTCGAAAGTTTTGCAATTGTTGGGTGTTCAAACAAATCGTTTATAGATACATCATAATTTACAGACAACATAGAAACCACCTGTATTGCCTTTATAGAATCTCCTCCCAGTTCAAAAAAGTTATCATTGGTGCCTATGTTTTCAATGCCTAAAACTTTCTCCCAAACTTTAACAACGCTGTGTTCCATATTATTTTTTGATGCCACATATTGACATGTTACTGCATGGCTTCTATCGGGTTCGGGAAGGCTTTTTCTATCGATTTTCCCATTTGGTGTTACAGGGATTTCATCAAGTTTTACAAAGAAGCTAGGTATCATGTATTCAGCAAATTCATGTAAAAGAAATTCCTTTAATTCCATCACATCAACTTTAGAAAACTCAACAATATACGCACAAAGATACTTATTACTATTTTCATCTTCCCTATCTATCACAACAGCACTTTTAACAGCACCGTGTTGTAAAAGCCTGTTTTCTATCTCAGAAGGTTCAATTCTATAGCCTCTGATTTTCACCTGATGATCTATTCTTCCCATGAATTCTATAGAACCATCGGGAAGCCACCTTGCTAGATCTCCAGTTTTGTACATCCTTTCTCCTGAAATAAATGGATTAGGAACAAATTTCTCCTTTGTAAGCTCAATATTATTTACGTAACCTCTAGCAAGCCCTACCCCTGACAAACACAACTCACCGGCAACCATCAATGGCACTAGTGCATTGTCCTTATCTACAATATGTACCCTAATATTTGAAATTGGCTTTCCTATTGTTATTGGAGACTCAGCCCTAATTCCCCTTGACAGCGTGGATAGGACACTACACTCAGTAGGACCGTATTCATTTACAATTTCGAGTTCAGGATTTTTTTGTTTGCTTTCACTTACAATAGCGGGGCTTAGTTTGTCAGCTGCCAGCACCACAATCCTCAAGCTTTTCATATCTTGAGGCTCAAGCAGCTCCAATAAAGCCTTATACAAAGGAGGAACCATAATAAAATGAGTAACATTGTATTTTACTATACTGTTTTTTAAGGTATGGGGATCCTTTACTTCCATATCACTTAAAAGTACCACTGTCGCTCCTGATACAATAGGAGTAAAAAAAGATGTCATAAAACCGTCAAAGGAATATGAAAATAATTGCAGCGTTACATCCTCTTTATTTAGCCGGAACAATTCTTTTCTAAACATTATAGTATTAAAAATTCCTTTGTGCTCTATCATTACACCCTTAGGTTTTCCTGTAGTACCGGATGTATAGATAATATAAGCCAAATCATCAGGTTCACTTATAAATCCGATGTTTGATCCATCACCGCAACTATTTACAGCACTTTGTACCGATAATATGTTACAACCAAAAGGTACTTTCCCCTCAAAACCTCTGTTTATTAACAGCATTACGGCCCCACTGTCCTCAAGAATAAATTTAACCCTCTCCAAAGGATGTCCAGTATTAATGGGCAGAAAAGCTCCACCTGCTTTAAGTACTCCGAAGATTGCCAACACCATTTCAATGGAAGTATCCATTAGTATTCCAACCACGTTGCCAGGCCCGACCCCTCTCTTTATCAGTTCTCTTGCAACCTTGTTTGACTTCTCATTCAGTTCCTTATATGTAATTTCCGTATCATCATAGATTACAGCCACTTCATAAGGACTTTTTTCTACCTGCTCTTCAAATAATTTATGAATCGTTTTATCCGGGTATTTATTTTTTGTATCATTAAAATCAAAAAGTAATTGCTTTTTCTCTTCTTCTGATAAAATTTCTATTTTAGAAATCTTTTTTTCAGGGTTCTCAGCTATTTCCTTTAAAATATTTACAAAACATCTTGACACTCTCTCTATCGTTTCTTTTTTAAACAGCTTTGTGCAGTATCCAAAGCTAAATGAAATTTTTTCATCATACTCTTGGGCATCAAGTGTAATGTCAAATTTGGCCACATCATTGTCTAACTTGTATGGTATAAATTTCAGCGAGCACATTTGAGTGTCATTTGTTTTAATGCTTTGAAATACAAACATTGTATCAAAGAGGGGATTTCTGGTCATGTCCCTTCTAAGATTTAGTTTGTCAACTAGGTCTTCAAACTGGTAGTCCTGGTTTTCATAAGCATGTAGAGCATTTTGTCTTACCTCTTTTAAAAAATCCTTAAAGGTTTTTTCACCTTGAGGAAAATTCCGCAAAACTAAGGTGTTGACAAACATACCTATAATGTTTTGTAGATCTGTATTGAGCCTTCCTGCAACAGGTGTACCAACAATAATATCATTATGTCCTGTATATTTTTTCAAAAGTACATTATATGCAGCAATAAGTACCATGTACAAAGTTGCCCCTGTTTCTTTTGCAATTGAGTTAAGCTTACCTGTCAACTCAGCACCAACCTCAAACTCCACACTACTTCCTTCAAAACTTCGAACATTGGGACGTGGATAATCTTCTGGCATATTAAGGGCAGGTAATTTGCCAGAGAGATTATTTATCCAGTATTCCTCCTGACTTTTTATAACACCCGATTTTATAAGCTCGTTCTGCCATACCGAGTAATCACGGTACTGCAAGCGATTCTCTTTCAATGGTTTTTTATTATAAATATCCGCCAACTCTCTAACAAGTATACCCATAGATGTACCATCAGAAATTATATGATGCATGTCATTTAAAAATAAATGCCTATCCTCCGCCAGCTTAAGAAGACTTACCCTTAATAGGGGTGCCTTCGCTAAATCAAAGGGTTTTACAAACTCATTTATAGCATCATCTATATTTTCTTCATTAATTTCAGAATAGTTAATATTAAAATCTACTTTTTTATGCACCTTCTGTACAATTTCATCGTCAATGGTTGCAAAAGATGTCCTTAACGTCTCATGTCTATTAATCAGTATTCTAAATGCCTCTTCAAAAGTATTTATATCAATATGCCCTTCAATAATATATGCTGAGGGCATATTATATACCGTTTGCTCTCCCACCATTTTGTTTATCACATACATTCTCTTTTGAGCTGATGACGCTATATAATACTCCCTTTGCCCCACTGCATTTATTGCTTTATATCTGTCATCTCCAATTACTTTTGAGGACAACTTTATTTTTTTCTCCTTCAATTTTTTTTCAAGAAGCATTCGCTGTTCATTAGAAAGAGACTTCAAGCGTTTTTCAATTAGTTCCATGTCTTCCTCCCCCAATTTTGCAAAATTCTATTTAGGTTATCAAGAAAATTCGCTTCGCTCATGACTTAAATGTTTTTTGGTTAAGAATACAAATTAATGATAGTGATATTTTATAAACTAGCATTAAGGTTGTACCTACCTCGTTTTAGTGGCAAATGTCTCCATTCGAAGACCTTCTCATAGAATCTGTAAGCCTTGTCTTGATAATTTTTCGCCCGCGTATTAAGGACATCCTGTCCTATACGCTAAAAATTCCATCCGTGACATTTTTGCTTCAAATTATCAATCCTTCGGCAACAGCTTCGCCTCTTTCGAACGAAGTGAAAGAGGCAAAAGCGAAGGGGCTCGATGCCACGTAGCTTTTCTCCAATGCTCATGTCTAAGAATTACGTCATTTGACACTAAAACAGGTTCTACTTTTAATTAGGTTCTTTATTTTTGTTTTACATTTTCTAAGTCTTTTATAAATTCCTATACTCTTAAAATAGCTTTATACCTTTATAACAGCTTTGCAATATCTTCATCAGACAGACCTTCAATTTCCTCCAGCATTTCTTCCATTATTTGTAGTTCTTTAATCTCATTTTCAATAACGTCTTTTATTTTTGTAATTGTCTGATTTGCAAATATAGTACTAACATTAATACTTATCTTAAAGTCCTTATTTATTTTAGATACCAACGATATTGCTTTAAGAGAATCTCCCCCCAACTCAAAGAAATTATGATTTATTCCTATAGGGTCTATTCCTAGGATTTCCTCCCAAATCCCCACTAGTTTTTCCTCAATTTCATTGGTTGGTGCCTCGTATTCTGTTCCTGTACTCATGCTGGAATCAGGGCTTGGTAGAGCAAGTCTGTTCACTTTGCCACTTGAATTAAGAGGCATGCTTTCAAGCTGCACAAAGTAGGCTGGTACCATGTAATCCGGCAATGTTTTAAGCAGGTAGTCTCTTACATCCTTTACAGTCAAATTGCCATCGGCAACTATGTAAGCACAAAGGTATTTGTCTCCTTGATCTCCTCTTACTGTTACAACCGCTTCCTTTATACTTTCATGTTTTACAAACTCGTTTTCTATTTCGCCAAGCTCTATCCTGTAACCCCTTATCTTTACTTGGTTGTCTATCCTGCCCATAAATTCTATGTTGCCGTCAGAAAGCCTTCTTACAAGGTCTCCTGTCCTGTACATCCTCTCTCCTTCATGGAACGGATCTACCATAAACCTTTCCTCTGTCAGTTCCGGCCTTCTAAGATAGCCCCTTGCTGCTCCGTCTCCTGCTATATAAAGCTCACCTGCCACTCCTATTGGAACTAGCTTTCTATCCTTGTCAAAAATATATGCCCTTAGATTATTCAGCGGTTTTCCAATAGGTATAGAGTTATATCTTTTCAACTCTTCACCGTCTATTAAATAAGCTGTTGAATCCACGCAACACTCTGTAGGACCATACACATTGGTTATGCACGGTTTTTCTTTGCCAAAACCGCCTGTAAATTTCTCCACCATATTGTAAAGGAGCACATCCCCACCTATTATAAAGTGCTTTATTCCAAGCTTCTCTTTGTAAAGTGGTACATGTTGGAGCATCAATCTTAAATGTATTGGTGTCCCGTCTGATATTTGGATCGAATTTCCTATATAGTACTTAATCAGCATTTCACCGTCTTTTTTAACGTCATTAGGTACTATGCAAAGCGAATGACCGTATATCAAAGCTGCAAATATCTGCTGAACAGAAGCATCAAAGGTATAAGATGCAACTAATGCAACATTTAGGCCCTCTCCATACGGTTTGTATATTCTTTCATTGAGGCTTTGTGCTAGGTTTATAACACTCCTGTGCTCAATCATTACTCCCTTCGGCTTTCCTGTTGAGCCTGAAGTGTAAATGATATAAGCTAGGCTGCCTGATTTTGCATATGTTTTATTCGATAGAGCACTGCCTTGATAAACACCCGGATCACCCATATCAATAGTATTTTGAACTCCTGCTTCCTTCAAGTCATTAATCTTTTTCAACGATGCTTCTTTAAAGCCAGTAATCTTATCTATTGCTTCCTCAAAGTCAGCAACACTACTCTTTCCTGTTTTCTTAGAGCAAGCAACCTTTTCCTCTTCTGTTTCCTTTGAGTCATTAACCTTTCTCTCTTCTGCTTCCTTTGAGTCAGTAACCTTTCTTTCTCCTGTTTCTTTTGAGCCAATAACAATTCTCTCTTCTGCTTCTTTTGAGCCAGCAACCATTCTCTCTTCTGTTACTTTTGAGTCAATAACCTTTCTCTCATCTGTTTCATCAAAATCCCTGTCGGCATTGTATACTAGCACTGTTTTAGCACCACTGTCAGACAACATATAGCCTATTCTATCCATTGGGTAGTCAGGATCTATTGGAAGGTATGCTCCTCCTGCCTTTAATACAGCCATTATTCCTACTATCATCTCCAACGAACGGTCTGCCATTATTCCTACTACGCTGTCCGGACCTGTTCCGCTTTCTATAAGCCTAATTGCCAATTGATCAGATTTTTCATTTAATTCCCTGTAAGTAAGGCTGCTACCCTCATATACCAAGGCTTTTCTATCAGGTACCCTTTGTGCCTGTGCTTCAAAAAGCTCTGTTATTGTGCTGTCTTTTGGATACTTAACCTTAGTCTTGTTGAAGTCAAATATCAACTGCTGCTTCTCTTCCTCTGCCAGCATCTCAAGCTCAGAAATCTTTGTGTCAGGGTTTTGAGCTATTTGTTTTAGTAAGTTTATAAAATGCCCTTTCATTCTTTCTATTGTTTCTCTTTTAAATATCTTTGTGCAGTAATCCATTACAAAGGATAATCTTGGCCCATACTCCAAAGCATTAAGTGTGATATCAAATTTTGATACCTTTTGCTCTGTTTTGTATGTTGTAAACTTTATTGAACCCAATTCCAATGGATCCTCATCATTTAGCAATGCAAACATTGTGTCAAACAATGGATTTCTGCTGGTATCCCTTTTAAGGTTTAACTTTTCAACAAGCTCTTCAAATTGGTAATCTTGGTTGTCGTACGCATTTAAGGCATTTTCCCTTACCTCAAGTATAAACTCTTTGAAGGATTTACCTCCTTCAGGGAAATTTCTCATTGCAAGAGTGTTTACAAACATACCGATAATGTTTTGAACGTCATCATGGCGTCTTCCTGCTATTGGTGAACCTACGATGATGTCCTCCTGCCCTGTATAATTTTTAAGTAGCACATTATATGCGGCAAGAAGTACCATATACATTGTTGAGCCCGTATCTTTAGCTATGGAATTAAGTTTTTCCGTTAGTTCTTTATCTACGTCAAATACCACACTGCTTCCTTCAAAGCTCTGTACTAAAGGACGCGGATAATCTTCTGGCATATTGAGGACAGGCAATTCTCCTGAGAATATATCTATCCAGTAATCCTCCTGCTTCTTTATAGCCCCGGTTTTAAACAGCTCATTTTGCCATACTGAAAAATCCCTGTACTGTATTTTCATATCCGGAAGAGTTTCTCCATTGTAAAGCCCTGCAATTTCGTTCACCATTACGCCCATGGATACACCGTCGGATATTATATGGTGTATATCAAACATCAGAACATACTTATTGTCTTTAAGTTTTATGATTAAAATCCTAACTAAAGGTGCCTTTTCAAGATCAAAAGGACGTATGAATTCCTTTGCTTTAGCATCAATCACTTCATTTTCCTTTGCCCCACTTTGCCCAAGCTCTTCATATAACACCTCAAGCTCAACATCCTTATGGACTCTCTGCACAACCTCACCTTCTATAAATTCAAAGGATGTCCTTAAGGTCTCATGCCTTTCGCCAATTGCTTTTATGGCTTTTATAAACTTGTTGACCTCAAGCTCTCCTTCAATTATCACAACCCCAGGCATATTGTAGGCAATACCGGCTTGTCCCATATTATCTAGTACAAAAAGCCTCTTTTGTGCAGAGGATGCAGGGTAGTATTCCCTATCTTCAATAGGCTTTATTGATTTATGTATAGTCTTTTCTAAGTTTCTTATATATTCTGCCTGCGACTTTATTGTAGTTAGCCTAAACGCTTCTTTTAGATGGAAATCCACGTCAAACTCCTTCTTTATTTTAGAAACAAGTATCGTTGCTTTAAGTGAATGCCCACCAATTTCAAAGAACTCGTGGTTTGTTCCTATTTCAGCTGAACCCAATATATTCTGCCACATTTCTGCAAGTTTTTCTTCAATTGCATCAGCAGGTGCTTCATATATTGTTCCTGTGCTGATACCAGTGTCCGGTTCAGGCAGAGCAAGTCTGTTCACTTTGCCACTTGAATTAAGAGGCATGTTTTCAAGCTGCACAAAGTAGGATGGTACCATGTAATCCGGTAATGCTTTAAGCAGGTAGTCTCTTACATCCTTTACAGTCAACTTGTCATCGGCAACTATGTAAGCACAAAGGTATTTGTCTCGTTGACCTCCTCTTACTGCTACAGCTGCTTCCTTTATACTTTCATGTTTTACAAGCTCGTTTTCTACTTCGCCAAGCTCTATCCTGTAACCCCTTATCTTTACTTGGTTGTCTATCCTGCCCATAAATTCTATGTTGCCGTCAGAAAGCCTTCTTACAAGGTCTCCTGTCCTGTACATCCTCTCTCCTTCATGGAACGGATCTACCATAAATCTTTCCTCTGTCAATTCCGGCCTTCTAAGATAACCCCTTGCTGCTCCGTCTCCTGCTATATAAAGCTCACCTGCAACTCCTATTGGAACTAGCTTTCTATCCTTGTCAAAAATATATGCCCTTAGATTATTCAGCGGTTTTCCAATAGGTATAGAGTTATATCTTTTCAACTCTTCACTGTCTATTAAATAAGCTGTTGAATCCACGCAGCACTCTGTAGGCCCATACACATTGGTTATGCACGGTTTTTCCTTGCCAAAACCACCTGTAAATTCCTCCACCATATTGTAAAGGAGCACATCCCCACCTATTATAAAATGCTTTATTCCAAGCTTCTCTTTGTAAAGTGGTACGTGTTCGAGCATCAATCTTAAATGTATAGGTGTCCCGTCTGATATTTGGATCGAATTTCCTATATAGTACTTAACCAGCATTTCACCGTCTTTTTTAACGTCATTAGGTACTATGTAAAGTGCATGTCCATATATCAAAGCTGCAAAGATCTGCTGAACAGAAGCATCAAAGGTATAAGATGCAACTAATGCAACATTTAGAGCCTCTCCGTACGGTTTGTATATTCTTTCATTGAGGCTTTGTGCAAGGTTTATCACACTCCTATGCTCAATCATTACTCCCTTCGGCTTTCCTGTTGAACCTGAAGTGTAAATGATATAAGCTAAGCTGCCTGATTTTGCATATGTTTTATTTATCAACGTACTGCCTTGATAAACACTCGGATCACCCATATCAATAATATTTTGAACTCCTGCTTCCCTCAAGTCATTAATCTTTTTCAACGCTGCTTCTTTAAAGTCAGTAATCTTATCTATTGCTTCCTTACAGTCAGCAACCTTACTCTTTCCTGTTTCCTTAGAGCAAGTAGCCTTTTTCTCTTCTGCTTCTTTTGAGCCAGTAACCTTTCTCTCTTCTGTTTCTTTTGAGTCAATAGCCTTTTTCTCTTCTGTTCCTTTTGAGCCAGTAACCTTTCTCTCTTCTGTTTCTTTTGAGTCAATAACCTTTCTCTCTTCTGTTCCATCAAAATCCCTTTCGGCATTGTATACTAGCACTGTTTTAGCACCACTATCAGACAACATATAGCCTATTCTATCCATTGGGTAGTCAGGATCTATTGGAAGGTATGCTCCTCCTGCCTTTAATACAGCCATTATTCCTACTATCATCTCCAACGAACGGTCTGCCATTATTCCTACTACGCTGTCCGGACCTGTTCCGCTTTCTATAAGCCTAATTGCCAATTGATCAGATTTTTCATTTAATTCCCTGTAAGTAAGGCTGCTACCCTCATATACCAAAGCTTTTCTATCAGGTGCCTTTTGTGCCTGTGCTTCAAAAAGCTCTGTTATTGTGCTGTCTTTTGGATACTTAACCTTAGTCTTGTTGAAGTCAAAAATCAACTGCTGCTTCTCTTCCTCTGACAGCATCTCAAGCTCAGAAACCTTTGCGTCAGGGTTTTGAGCTATTTGTTTTAACAAGTTTATAAAATGTCCTTTCATTCTTTCTATTGTTTCTCTTTTAAATATCTTTGTGCAGTAATCCATTACAAAGGACAATCTTGGTGCATACTCTAAAGCATTAAGTGTGATATCAAATTTCGAAACCTTTTGCTCTGTTTTATAAGTTGTAAACTTAATTGAGCCCAATTCCAATGGAGCCTCATCATTTAGCAATGCAAACATTGTGTCAAACAATGGATTTCTGCTGGTATCCCTTTTCAGGTTTAACTTTTCAACCAACTCTTCAAATTGGTAATCTTGGTTGTCGTACGCATTTAAGGCATTTTCCCTTACCTCAAGTATAAACTCTTTGAAGGATTTACCTCCTTCAGGGAAATTTCTCATTGCAAGGGTATTTACAAACATACCAATAATGTTTTGAACGTCATCATGGCGTCTTCCTGCTATTGGTGAACCTACGATGATGTCCTCCTGCCCCGTATAATTTTTAAGTAATACATTGTATGCTGCAAGAAGTACCATGTACATTGTTGAGCCCGTCTCTTTGGCTATGGAATTAAGTTTTTTTGTTAGTTGTTCATCTACGTCAAATACCACACTGCTTCCTTCAAAGCTCTGTACTAAAGGACGCGGATAATCTTCTGGCATATTGAGCACAGGCAATTCTCCTGAGAATGTATTTATCCAGTAATCCTCCTGTTTCTTTATAGCCCCGGTTGTAAACAGCTCATTTTGCCATACTGAAAAATCCCTGTACTGTATTTTCATATCCGGAAGAGTTTCTCCATTGTAAATCCCTGCAATTTCGTTCACCATTACGCCCATGGATACACCGTCGGATATTATATGGTGTATATCAAACATTAGAACATACTTATTATCATTAAGTTTTATGATTAGAATCCTGACTAAAGGCGCCTTTTCAAGATCAAAAGGACGTATGAATTCCTTTGTTTTTGCTTTAATAACTTCATCCTCATTTGATCTGCCGACGTCAATCTGTTCATACAACACTTCAAGTTCAATATCCTTATGGACTCTCTGAACTACTTCACCGTCAATTATTTCAAAGGATGTCCTTAACGTCTCATGCCTTTTGCCGACTGTTTTTATTGCTCTTGTAAACTTCTCAATATCAAGGTTACCTTCTATTATCACAACCCCTGGTATATTGTAGGCAATGCTGTCATCCTCCATATCGCTAAGCACAAAAAGTCTCTTTTGGGCTGATGATGCAGGGTAGTATTCCCTGTCTTCAACAGGCTTTATAGCTTCATATATAGTCTTTTCTAGTTTTCTTATATACTCGCTTTGCTGTTTTATTGTAGGTAGTTTGAATATTTCCTTTAAAGGAATTTCTGCATTCAACTCTCTTTTTAACCTAGAAGCAAGCATAGTTGCTTTAAGAGAATGCCCTCCAATTTCAAAGAAGTTGTAATTTGTACCTATAGGTCTTATGCCTAATAACTCTTGCCATATTTCAACAAGCTTTTGTTCAGTTTCATTAACCGGTTCTTCACATAAAGCTCCTATTGACATGCTGTCATCAGGCTCAGGCAAAGCTTTTCTATCCACCTTACCGTTTTGGTTTAACGGAATGCTGTCTAGTTGGACAAAGTATGAAGGAACCATGTAATCCGGAAGCTGGGAAGACAAGAAATCCCTGAGTTCTGCCACTTCAAACTCCCTGTCACCTGCTATATATGCACACAGGTACTTTTCTCCCATTTTATCCTGCTTTGGTATAACGACAACATCTTTAATGCCCTCAAAGTTTTTAAGCCTTGTCTCAATTTCTCCGACCTCAATTCTAAATCCCCTTATTTTAACCTGATGATCAATTCTGCCCAAAAACTCTATACTTCCATCAGGAAGCCATCTTGCAAGGTCTCCTGTCCTGTACATCCTCTCTCCATCTAAAAAAGGATCGGGCACAAATTTCTTTTGTGTAAGCTCATCACTGTTAAAATAGCCACGGGCAACACCATCACCGCCAGTAATCAATTCTCCGGGAACACCAACGGGCTGTAGCCTGTTGTTTTTATCCACAATATACACTGTTGAATTGCTTATTGGCCGGCCTATTGGAATATTTCCATCGTATTCTTTTTCTATGTGGAAACACGTAGAAAAAGTAGTGTTTTCAGTCGGACCATATCCATTAATAACACGCAGGTCTGTAAATTTATTTCTTACAGCGTTTATATTCTTAGGAGAAAGTACATCTCCTCCAACAAGAAGATTTTTCAACCCCTTAAACGCAAGTGGATTTTCCACAGATATCTGGTTAAAGAGCGGCGAAGTCAGCCACATCGTGGTTATGCCGTATTCTTCTATCGCCTTGCCAAGCTTTTGTGCGTCAAGTATGACATCATCCTCAACAAGATATAGTCTTAACCCGTTCAGTAATGCACCCCACACTTCAAAAGTTGAGGCGTCGAATACAATTGCCCCTGTCTGCAGTATTCTGTCGGTTTTGTTAAACTCAACATAATTTGTATTTTTCACAAGTCTTACCACATTTTTATGCTCAACCATTACTCCTTTTGGCTTACCTGTTGAACCCGAGGTATACATTACGTATGCAAGGCTGTCTGGCTTAATTGCAGTTTGAGGGTTTTCTTTTATTCCCTTATCTAAATAACTACCCAGTTCTATTACTTTTCCGCTAAAATCCGCTTTTTCTTTTAGATGCTCTTGCATAAGCAAAATTTTTGCACCGCTATCCTCTAACATATAACTTACTCTATCTAAAGGATACTTAGGATCTACCGGGAGGTATGCTCCTCCTGCCTTTATTATCGCCAAAGTTCCTATTACCATTTCAAAGGAACGCTCTGCCATTATTGCAACTAAGCTGTCAGCTCCTACACCCCTTTTGATAAGTTCATGTGCTAAGTAATTGGCTTTTTCATTTAATTCTTTGTAGTTGAGCTGCTTGTCATTGTAAATTACAGCAGCATCATCAGGACAAATTTCAGCCTGCTCCTCATAAAGCTCTTTTATGGTCTTAGCTTTAGGGTACTGGGTTTTTGTATCATTAAATTGTAAGAGTATTTTGTCTTTCTCTTTTTCTGTCAGAATTTCTATTTCATTTACCACCACGTCAGGATTTTCTACAATCCTCTCTAAAACCTTATTCAGGTGGCAAACCATATTTTCTATAAACTCCCTTTCAAATACCTCACAGTTATAGGTAAACCTTATCACCAAAGTTTTACCGGGTATAATAATAACACCGAAATCGTAATTTATCTTTTCGAAGGAATCAATTTTTGTTACTGTCATTTCAGCTTCATCATCTTTTTTGGAGTTCTTTACTTCACTCTCAATAGGATAATTTTCGAAAACAACAATATGATCTATCAATTCCTGCTTTAATTCTGTCATCCCTTGTACATCAGCAAGGGGAACAAAACTATACTTCTCAGATGATATTGAATCCTGCTTCATTTTTTCTATCAATTCAAAAAACCTTGTGCTGCTGTCTGACATAATGCGTACAGGTATAGTATTTATAAAAAGACCCACCATTTTTTCTATACCATCTATTTCAGAAGGCCTTCCCGATACTACCGAGCCAAACACCACATCATCTTTATTGTTATATCTTTGAAGGATAATTCCCCACGCTGCCTGAAATACTGTATTAAGTGTCACCTGATTTTGTGCAGACACTTCCTTAAGCCCTTTAGTTACCTTTTCATCAATAACAAAATCCATTTCTTCTTTAACATACTTTGTATCATCTTTTGCTTTTTTGGATTTTGGCACTATAGCCTTCTGGTCATAGCCATCAAGATAATTTTTCCAGTAACTTAACGCCTCTTCCTTATCCTGCTTTTTCATCCAGTCAATATAGTTCTTGTAAGGTTCCGTCTTTTCAAGGTGTAATGGTCTTTTTCCTGCTACCGCGGAGTATACCTCGAAAAATTCTTTGGTGATTATTGCAAGGCACCAACCATCAATAAGGATATGGTGATTGCTCCATATCACCTCAAACACCTTATCTAAAAGCTTTATTACTGAAAATCTCATAAGATTTCCGCGGGTTAAATCAAAGCCTCTCTTCCTGTCTTTTTTCTTAAACTCTTCAACATACTGCTCCTTAAGCTCGTCATCAAGGCTTGTTATATCCTCATAATAAAGCTCTACATCCTTTTTAGCCAATACTACCTGTCTTGGTTTTCCAACATTTTCGCTGATAAAATTGGTCCTTAAGATATCATACCTATCACTAAGTATTTGAATACTCTTTCTCAAGGCTTCCAAATCAATGTTTGATTCCACCCTAATTCCCATTTGTACAAAATAGGTTTCAGAATCTTTGTCAACTAGCGATTGAAAGAGCATTCCCTCTTGCATAGGAGACAATTGATATATTTTCTCTATTTCCTTGCCGGAAATTTCATATATTACATCCAGTTCATCAATGGAAAGTTCTTCATCTTCAAAATCCGAAGGAGTCAATTCCACTTCCTTAACACTCATGCAATGTTCAATGATACTTCTAAGGTTTTGTTCGTAAATTTCAGAAAGCTTTGAAATTGAAGCCTCTTCAAATTCATTTCTGTTATAACTTAAGTTTAATACAAACGACCCATTTAGCACCATTCCATAGATATCTACGGTATGTTGACGCTGTGAATCCAAGCTTGCCGAATTTCCTGACGGAGCATTTGACAGGCTGAATACATCACCGCTCATTTCCTGTCCCAATTCACCGAGGTAATTAAAGCTAACTTCAGGTTTTATGTCAAAGCCTAAAGCTTCTTTGTTATCCTCTGAAGTAAGGTACTTCAATATGCTATAACCTATGCCTTTATTGGGTATATGCCGTAAATTTTCCTTAACATTCTTTATTTGCCTCGGTAAATCCTTAGCCACATCCATATCAAGCAGCACAGGGAACATACTGGTAAACCAGCCCACAGTCCTCTTAATGTCTATATCCTTGATTATTTCCTCTCTTCCATGGCCCTCCATATTGACCAATAACCGATCTATTCCTGCCCATTCTTTAAAAGAAAGCCCTAGAGCGGTAAGCAAAATATCATTTACTTCTGTAGCATAAGCATGGTTAGTTTTTGTCAAAAGGTTATCAGTTTCTTCTTTTGATAAACTAAGAGTTATGGTATGTCCATCCCTTATTCTGTCTGTCTTTGAAGCTTTATCCTTAGGTAACTTAGAAAGGCCCATACTCTCAAACTTTTTCCAGTATTCTATTTCCTTTAGTGCCTGTTTGCTGTCCGCATAGACTTTAAGCCTCTTAGACCATTCCATGAAAGAGTGGGTCTTATCCTGAAACTCTATTTCTTCTCCTCTTAATACCTGCTTATAGGCAGTATCAAAATCTTCAAGTATTATTCTCCAGGAAACACCGTCTACTACAAGGTGGTGAATAGCTATCAGCATATGGTCTCCTTGAGAGGTTCTAAAAATTCCAAGCTTTACTAAAGGCCCGTTACCCAAGTCAATACCTTGTTGAATTTGGCTGGATAATTCTTCAATCCTTTCTAAGTAATCCGCATCTTGCTGTAAATCCCATACATCAATAGAAACAAATTCTCCATCCACCCCACGGTTCAGCTGCAAAACTCCGCTATCTTCCTCTTTAAATACAATTCTTAAGGCGTCGTGATGCTCTACAATTCTATTAAATATTTTCCTTACTGTTTTTTCTTCAAAACCGTCTTCTCTGTATATCATCACTGCCTGGTTCCAATGGTGCTTGTTTATAAAGTTCTTGTCAAAGAACCATTTTTGTATAGGTGTCAATCCAACCTCGCCCTCAATAATACCCTGCTCTGCCTTGCTTTCAACGGTTTTTACAAATCTACCAAGTTCCTTTATCGTTGTTTTGGTCAGTATATCTCTTATTTCAGCTCTGTAATTATATTTGTGGAGCCTAGACGATACTTGAATAGCTTTTATGGAATCTCCTCCAAGCTCAAAGAAGTTATCATTTATCCCAACATTCTTTCTGCCAAGTACCTCCTGCAATATACCAACAAGTTTTTGCTGTATTTCATTGTGAGCCGGTTCATAATCTGACCCTATAGTATAGCTTAAATCAGGTTCAGGCAGAGCTTTTTTATCCACCTTTCCGTTTTGATTTAAAGGAATACTGTCTAATTGTACAAAATATGAAGGAACCATGTAATCCGGCAATTGTGATGATATATAATCCCTCAGCTCTGACACTTCAAATTCCTTGTCGCCTGCAAAATAAGCACAAAGGTACTTGTCCCCTGCTTCACCCTGCTTTGGCAACACTACAACCTCTTTTATTCCCTCGAGATCTTTAAGTTTGGTTTCTATTTCACCTATTTCAATACGGAAGCCCCTTATTTTTACCTGCTGGTCAATTCTTCCCAAGAATTCTATATTACCGTCAGGAAGCCATCTTGCAAGGTCTCCCGTCCTGTACATCCTTTCTCCTTCTAAAAACGGATCGGGCACAAATTTCTCACGGGTAAGTTCGTCACTGTTTAAATAACCTCGGCCAACGCCATCTCCCCCTGTCAAAAGTTCACCGGGAACACCAACAGGCTGAAGATTGTTATTTTTACCTACAATATATACAGTTGAGTTACTTATAGGCTTACCAATAGGTATACTTCCCTCATAATCCCTGTCTATTGGGAAACAAACGGAGAAGGTGGTATTTTCAGTCGGACCATAGCCATTAATAATCTGTATACCTTTGAATCTATTTCTAATATCATTTATATTTATAGGAGATAGGACATCCCCCCCTACCAGCAGATTTTTTATGCCCTTAAATATCATAGGGTTTTGTATCGATAGCTGGTTAAACAATGGAGAGGTCAGCCACATAGTGGTAATTTTGTACTCTTCTATTGCCTTTTCAAGCTTTTGGGCATCGAGAATCACATCATCCTCAACAAGATAGAGCCTTAATCCGTTTAGCAATGCTCCCCACACCTCAAAAGTTGACGCATCAAATACAACAGCACCCGTCTGAAGTATCCTGTCGTTTTCTGCAAACTCAACATAATTGGTATTTCTCACAAGCCTTACCACGTTCTTGTGTTCTACCATTACACCCTTCGGCTTTCCTGTAGAACCTGATGTATACATAATATATGCCATATTATTTGGTTTAATTGAACTTTTCGGATTTCGTTTTAACTTCTTATTTAAATACATTCCCAATTCAATTGTTTCACCGTCAAAGGCAGGTTTTTTAGCTAAGTTATCTTGTATCAGCAAAATATTAGTACCGCTGTCTTGTAACATATAACTTATCCTATCTTTAGGGTATTTCGTATCTATCGGGAGATATGCCCCTCCTGCTTTCAATATACCAACGATACCTATTACCATTTCAAAGGAACGCTCTGCCATTATAGCAACAATACCGTCGGGACCAATTCCTCTCTTAACAAGGTCTTTTGCAAGGCTATTAGCTCTTTCGTTCAGTTCCCTGTAAGTAAGCTGCTTTCCTTCATATATAACTGCTGGTTCCTCGGGGCTTTTTTTAACCTGCTCTTCAAAAAGCTCTTTTATGGTCTTATTTCTTGGATAATCGGTCTTTGTATCGTTAAACTTAGAGAGTATCTGGTACTTTTCTTCTTGTGTTATCATTTCTATTTGACTTACCAATACCTCGGGGTTTTTAATTACGGTATTTGCTATTTTATTAAAGTGGCCTGTTATATTTTCTATGTAGCTTCTTTCGTAAACCTTAGAATTATAGGTAATTCTTATTGCTATATCTTTACCCGGCATAACAACAACACCAAAGTCATAGTTAATCTGCTCAAACACATTTACTCTATTAATTGATATTTCATCATTATCCTTATTTGTGCCTTTGACTTCACTCTCTAAAGGATAATTTTCAAATACAAAAATATGATCTATCAAATCCTGCTTTAACTCTGCCACTCCCTGTACCTGAGCTAGTGACACAAAGCTGCATTTTTCCGATTCTATATAATCCTTCTGTACTTTTGCTGCTAAGGAGTTAAATTTAGTATCCTTATCTGCTCTAACCCTAACAGGTATGGTATTTATAAAGAGACCTACCATTTTTTCCACACCATCAATTTCAGAGGGCCTTCCCGAGACAACAGAACCGAATACAACATCCTCCCTGTTATTGTAGTTTTGTAGTAAAATGCCCCAGATTGTCTGGAATACAACGTTTAACGTTACTTGATTTTGTACTGACAACTCAACAAGTCCCCTTGTAACCTTTTCATCTAGTACGTATATAACCTCATCCTTTTTGTATTGTCCGGCTTCAGCCTTCCACGTCCTAGGTATGGAAGCCTTTTCACTGTAATCACAAAGATAATTTCCCCAATACCTTAAAGCCTCTTCTCTGTCCTGTTTTTTCAGCCAATCAATATATGTTTTGTAAGCTGCCGGCTTTTCAAGCTGTAGCGGCTTTTTATTCATCTCTGATTGGTATATCTGGAAGAATTCTTTAATTATTATTCCAAGGCACCATCCGTCTATTATGATATGGTGAAGGCTCCATATAACCTCACAATGCCTTTCATCAAGCTTTAATACGGAAAACCTCATAAGGTTTCCATGAGTTAAATCAAAACCATTTTTTCTATCCCTTGTCTTAAACTCTTCAATAAACTGTTCCCTTGCCTCTTCATCAAGATCTGAAATATCTTCATAATAAAGCTTGGCTTCTTTTTCTGCTAACACTATCTGCCTCGGAGCCTCTATATTTTCATATACAAAATTGGTCCTTACGATATCAAATCTGCTGCTTAATATTTGGAGGCTTCTATTTATTACTTCAATATCCACCCTTCCTTCAAGCTTGATACCCATTTGTACAAAATAGGTCTCGGATTTTTTATCAACTAATGCCTGAAACAGCATTCCTTCTTGCATTGGAGACAGTTCATAAAGCTTTTCTATTTTACCGTCAGAAGTCTCTATTATTTTATCAAGATCTTCAAGGGACAGCCTTTCATCCTCAAAATCCGAAGGCGTCAATTGAGTTTCTTTTACGCTTTCACAGTGCTCAATTATTCTTCTTATGTTGTGTTCATACTTTTGTGCCAAGCCTAAAATTGTCTCTTCCTTATACTCCTTGCTGTTATAATTGATATTAACGAGGAGCTCTCCATTTACTACCATTCCGTTTATATCAATGGTGTACAGACGTTCAAAATCTTGACTTACAGGCATTCCCGTCGAAGCCTTTGACAATTCAAAAACCTCGCCTTTTATTTCCTGACCGAATTGACCAAAATAGTTAAAGGATATCTCAGGATTTAAGTTAAATTCTAAATCCCCTCTGTTTTCATTTGAAGTCAAATACTTCAAAACCCCATACCCTATTCCTTTTTTAGGTATGTGTCTCAAGCTTTCCTTGGTATTTTTTATTTGAAGTGCCAGGCTTTCTGTTTTTTCCATATCTAATAAAACAGGATATATGCTAGTAAACCACCCTACCGTTCTCTTAATGTCTATATCCTTTAGGATTTCTTCTCTTCCATGACCTTCAATGTTAATCAGCACCGTTGAAACCGCTGCCCATTCCTTTACTGAAAGTCCTAATGCAGTAAGCAAGAGGTCGTTTACTTCGGTATTATATGCATGGTTAGTTTTTGTCAAAAGCCTGTCTGTTTCATCCTTTGACAAACGCATAACTACAGTACGGCCATCCCTTGTATAATTAGTTTCACCTCTGCTGTCCTTAGGTAGTTTTTCCACTTTTGTCTCTTCTATCTTTCTCCAGTAATCTATTTCCTTTAGTGCCTCTTTGCCATTTGCATAGGTTTTAAGGCGTGTAGACCATTTTTTATATGAGTCTGTCTTATCTTGTAACCTTATTTCATCACCTTTTAGTGCCTGTTTATATCCGATTTCCATATCCTCAAATATGATTCTCCACGAGATACCGTCTACCACCAGATGGTGAATAACCATTAGCAGATGATCTCCCTCAGAAGTTCTGAACATTCCCAGTTTTAAAAGAGGCCCATCATTTAAATTAATACTTTGCTGTATTTGGTTTGATTTTTCTTCTATCCATTCCATGGAGTTTACTTCGTCCTTAGAGTTATCTTCATTCTCAAAGTTTACTTCGTCCTTAGAGTTCACTTCATTCTTAGAGTTTGCTTCATCCCTAAAATCACAAACCTCCAAGGAGAAGAGTTCCTCTTCTAAGCCCCGGTTTACCTGTACAAACCGGCCTTCTTCCTCTTTATATACCATCCTTAAGGCATCGTGATGCTTGACTATCTTGCCAAATACCTTTCTTACTATTTCCTCGTCGAAGCCTTCTTTTCTAAACACCATCATTGCCTGATTACAATGATTCTTATCTTTTTTGCTCTTCTCAAAAAACCATTTTTGTATTGGAGTTAGCTCTACATCTCCTTCTATAATACCTTGGTCCGCACTTCTTTCAACCAAGCTTACAAATTTACTAAGTTCCTTTATAGTTGCTTTAGTCAATAAGTCCTTTATTTCAGCCTTATAATTATATTTATTAAGCCTTGCCGCAATTTGTATAGCCTTTATGGAGTCTCCACCAAGCTCAAAGAAGTTGTCTTTTATTCCAACTCGTTTGCTTCCAAGTACCTCCTGCCAAATTTGAACGAGCTTTTGCTGAACTTCATTTTGGGCAGGCTCATACTCTGTCCCTGTCAAATATACCCCATCGGGTTCAGGCAGTGCCTTTTTGTCCACCTTGCCATTTTGGTTTAATGGAATACTGTCCATGTTTATAAATAATGAAGGTATCATATAATCGGGCAATTTAGATGACAAATGTTCTCTTAGTTCTGATACTTCAATTTGCTTTTCAGATACTATATAAGCACACAGATATTTGTCTCCCATTTCACCCTGTTTAGGAATTACTACAACATCCTTTATGCCTTCAAAGCTCGAAAGCTGTGTCTCTATTTCACCAATTTCAATCCTAAAGCCCCTAATTTTTACCTGCTGGTCGATTCTTCCTAAAAATTCTATATTGCCATCAGGAAGCCATCTTGCAAGATCTCCTGTCCTATACATCCTATATCCTTTTAAAAATGGATCAGGTACAAACTTCTTATGGGTAAGTTCATCACTGTTTAAATAACCTCTAGCGACACCATCTCCACCAGTCAAAAGTTCACCAGGCACTCCCACAGGCTGTAGGTTGTTATTTCTGTCAACTATATATGCCGTTGAGTTGCTTATAGGTTTTCCAATAGGGATATTAAACTGATATTCCCTATCTATAGGGTGACACACAGAAAATGTAGTATTTTCTGTCGGACCATACCCGTTTATAACATTTATACTCTTGAACCTGTTTCTTACGGCATTTATGTTCTTAGGTGAAAGGACATCTCCACCTACTAGCAAGTTCTTTATTCCTCTAAACACTTCAATGTTTTGCTGTGCAATTTGATTAAACAATGGAGAAGTAAGCCATATTGTTGTTATCTCATACTCTTTTATTGCTTTTTCAAGCTTTTGAACGTCGAGTATGACATCATCTTCTACAAGGTATAACCTCAATCCGTTTAGCAAAGCACCCCAAACCTCAAAGGTTGAAGCATCGAATACAACAGCACCAGTCTGCAATATCCTATCATTTTTATCAAAGTTGATATAGTTCGTATTTCTTACAAGCCTTACCACATTCCTGTGTTCAACCATAACTCCCTTGGGTTTTCCTGTAGAACCTGAGGTATACATGATATATGCAAGGTTGCATGGGTTAATGGTACTTTGAGGATTTTCCTTCCTTTCTGCCAACAGATACCCACTTAAATCAATTACTTCTCCATCTATTAAAGCTTTCTCTAAAAGAGAGTTCTGTGCCAGTAAAAGGCCAGTTCCACTGTCTTCTAACATATAGGAGATTCTATCCTGTGGATATTTTGGGTCTATCGGAAGGTATGCTCCACCTGCTTTTAATATCCCAAGTATACCTATTACCATTTCAAAAGAACGCTCTGCCATTATAGCAACTATACCGTCTGGACCTACTCCTTTTTCAATAAGGTCCATGGCAAGGCTATTAGCCCTATCATTAAGTTCCCTATAAGTAAGCTGTTTTCCATCGTATATTACCGCTGGTTCATCAGGTGATTTCTCCACCTGCTCTTCATAGAGCTCAATTATGGTCTTATTTCTTGGATACTCTGTTTTGGTATTATTGAATTTAAAGAGTATCTCCTTTTCTTCCTTAGTTACCATCTCTATTTTTGTAATATTCTTTTGAGGCTCTTCACTTATTTGCTTTAATATTTTTTTAAAATGCCTTGCTAGCCTTTCCATTGTTTCTGTGCTAAATATTTTTGTACAATACTCAAGAGTAAACAATATCTTACCCTCATCTTCTAAAGCAGACAACGTCATATCAAACTTTGAAACTCTGCTTTTAACCTTGTAGGCTGAGGCTTTAAGAGAACGCATATCAAAACCTTCGTAGTCTGCATTTTGCAGGACAAACACAGTGTCAAACAATGGATTTCTGCTCATATCCCTTGTAATGTTTAATTTCTCAAGGAGATCTTCAAACTGGTAATCCTGATTTTCATAGGCGTTTAATGCGTTTTCTCTTACACTTGAAAGAAAATCATTAAAGGTTATATCATCTTTAATATAATTTCTAAATGCTAGAGTATTTACAAACATTCCTATAATGCCTTGAAGGTCTGCATGTGGTCTTCCCGCTATAGGTGAGCCCACTATGATATCATCTTGTCCTGTGTACTTTTTCAATAGAATATTATAGGCAGCAAGAAGTACCATAAACATTGTCGTACCCGTTTCTTTGGTAACGAGCTTAAGATCCTCATATATTTTTTCACCAATTTCAAATTCAATGCTACTTCCCTCAAAGCTTTGCATTGAAGGCCGTGGGTAGTCTTCAGGCATATTAAGAACAGGAATATCACCTTTGAAGGTATTTAGCCAATACTCTTCCTGTTTTTTAATCACCTCGGATTTTAGAAGTTTATTTTGCCACACCGCATAATCCCTGTATTGTATAGGCATAGTTTTAAGCGTCTTACCGTTATAAAGGTGTCTTATTTCATTTACCAATATGCCCATAGATGTTCCGTCGGATATGATATGGTGTATATCAAACATTAAAAGATATTTTTGCTCATCAAATTTTACAAGGCAGCTTCTTAATAATGGTGCATTTCCAAGCTCAAAAGGTGCTATAAATTCTTTAATATATCCCTCGATAAGCTCCTTTTCGTCTCTTTCTGAAGCATCTACCTCTATATATGTAAGTATCGGTTCAACCTCAGCATGTACTTTTTGTACCACCTCACCATCAATTAAGTGGAAGGATGTTCTTAACGTTTCATGCCTTTTTATTACTTCCTTATAAGCATCTCTTAGTGCTTCTAAATCAAGCTCCCCTTCTAAAAGGATAGCTCCAGGCATGTTATAGGCAGTGTTTGCACCTTCCATGCCGCTTACTATGAAAAGCCTTTTTTGAGCTGACGAAACTTGGTAGTATTCACTGTCCGCAACCGGCGTTATTGATTGATATCCAACTTTTTCTTTACCTTTTATATAATCTGCCTGAAGCTTTATTGTAAACAGACTAAATACATCCCTTAAAGGCAGTTCTACGCCAAATTCCTTCTTTATATATGACACAAGAACAGTAGCTTTAAGTGAGTGACCTCCAAGCTCAAAAAAGTTGTGGTTTATACCTACCGTTTTTGCTCCGAGTACACTCTGCCAGACTTCAACCAGCTTTTCCTCAATATCATTTGTAGGAGCCTCATACCGGACTCCAGTGTCCATACTTGAGTCAGGCTCAGGAAGGGCCTTCCTGTCTGCTTTTCCATTAGAACTTAAAGGAATTTTATCAAGCTTTACAAAGTAAGACGGTATCATGTACTCTGGCAATTCCAAAGCTAAATGTGCTCTTAGTTCTCCTACGGTAAGTTCTTTGTCTGAGACACAATATGCACATAGATAATACTCTTCTCTAGCATCTTTTCTTGCCATAACCACAGTTTCTTTTATGCCTTCATATTCTAAAAGACGTGCTTCTATCTCACCAAGTTCTATCCTGTTTCCTCTTATTTTTACCTGATGGTCTATTCTTCCTAAGTATTCAATATTGCCATCTAGAAGCCATCTTGCCAAGTCTCCAGTTTTGTAAATCCTCTCACCCGGATTATATGGATTTGGCAAAAACTTCTCCTTTGTAAGCTCAGGCCTGTTTAAATAACCTCTAGCAAGGCCGTCACCTGCAATTACAAGTTCACCTGTCACCCCTACAGGACAAAGCTTTAAATTTTGATCAACCACCAAAAGGTTTATGTTGTCTATAGGCTTTCCAATAGGGACAAGTTCAATTTCCTCACCGGTTGAGCAAGGAAAATACGACACATCTACTGTAGCCTCAGTAGGTCCATACAGGTTATGTAGCTTTGTGCCAAACCTCTTGTATAATAGATTGTTAAACCTCTTTACCTGCGAAAGGTTCAAAGCCTCTCCACTGGCAAATACCTGTTTCAGGCTTTTAAGTCCATCTATATTTTCAAGGCTTTCTATGTAGTCCAAAAATGCAGTCAACATTGAAGGTACAAAATGCATTGTTGTAACGCTGTATTTACCAATAGCCTCGTATATCTGAGCCGGGTCTTTTTCCCCTCCGGGCTTTAACATTACAACTTTAGCGCCAGTAAAGGACCACCACAAAAGTTCCCACACAGATACATCAAAGGTGTAGGGGGTTTTCTGGAGTATGACGTCCTGCTCACCAATAGGGTACATTTTCTGCATCCAGTTAAGCCTGTTAATTACAGGATAATGCTCTATCATAACTCCCTTAGGCTTTCCTGTAGAACCGGAAGTGTATATGATATATGCTAAGTCACTCGGTTTGTTTATTTGCTCTAAGTTTTCGCCATTTCCAGTATATAGGCTTTCATCTTCTATATCTATTACATCACTATAAGAAACCTTATTCATAAACTTACCCTGGGTCAATACAAGCTTTGCAGCACTATCCTCTATAACGAATTTAATTCTGTCATCAGGGTTTTGTGGACTTACAGGAAGGTATGCCCCACCTGCCTTCAACACTGCCATTATGCCTATCACCATTTCAACAGAACGCTCTAATACAAGGCATACCCTGTCATCAGGTTTTACACCTCTTTCACGGAGTAATGCTGCCAATTGATTGGATTTTTTGTTTAGTTCACTGTATGTAAGCTGTTTTCCTTCGAACATGGCAGCAACATTATTGGGTGCTTTCTCAACCTGCTGCTGGAACATTTCATGGATTGTTTTATCCTTTGGATATATTGCTTTTGTATTGTTGAAAATACCGAGAATCTGCTCTTCCTCTTCACAAGTCATCATCTCTACTTCACTGATTTTCTTGTCAAGATTTGAGGATAGTTCCTTCAATATATTAATAAAATGGTTTTTAAACCTCTCGATTTTATCTTTCCCAAATAGCTTTGTACAATATTGTACGGTAAATGAAATTATGTCTTCATACTCTAAAGCACTAATCATTATATCAAGCTTTGCAACCTTTTGGTCAAACTTGTACGGAACAAAACTAAGTTCTCCTATTTCCATTTGGTTGCTACCCGTATTATCCATCACAAACATTGTGTCAAACAACGGGTTTCTGCTCATATCCCTTGCTAAGTCCAGCCTGTCAATAAGATCCTCAAACTGGTAATCCTGATTTTCATAAGCATCTAAAGCATTATCCTTCACCTTTGACAAGAACTCCCGTAAACTCAAAGCATCTTGCGGATAATTTCTCATAGCAAGTGTATTAACAAACACACCTATGATGTTTTGAACGTCATTATGTCTTCTTCCGGCTATCGGTGAACCTACTATAATGTCATCTTGACCTGTATACTTTTTAAGCAGCACATTGTATGCAGCAAGCAGCACCATATAAATTGTTGTACCCGTTTCTTTTGCCACTTTATTTAGCTTTTGAGTCATATCTTTATCTATTTCAAACTCTAGGCTGCTCCCTTCAAAGCTCTGTACCGTGGGGCGAGGATAGTCTGTAGGCAAGTTCAAAACAGGTATTTCATCTAAAAATAACTTTAACCAATAATCTTCCTCATCCTTTATTCCTCCCGACTTTAACAATTCATTCTGCCATACAGCGTAGTCCCTGTACTTTAATGGTATATCATCTATAGCTTTTCCGGCATAAAGGTGTGCAATTTCATTTTCTAGTATGTTTATCGATACCCCATCAGATATTATGTGATGCATATCGAACATAAAGAGGTATCTTTGGTAATCAAGTTTTACTATAGAAGTCCTGAACAAAGGCGCTACACCAAGGTCAAAAGGACGTATGAAATCTTTAATATAACCTTCAATCTGCTCATTCTCGTCCACAACTACAGCAGCTTCCCTATATACAGGTATATCTGTTTTCTTATGTACTATAGTTATATCTGATTCCTTATACACTATAGGAAGGTCTGCTTCCTTATGGATCCTCTGTACAATTTCGCCCTCTGCCATCTCAAAGGAGGTTCTTAAGGACTCATGCCTTTTTGCTAATTTCTTATAAACCTCTCTGAGCTTTTCAATATCTAGGTCTCCTTCAACAATCATAATACCCGGAATATTGTATGCAGTACTTCCCCCCTCTATCTCGCTTAACACAAAAAGCCTTTTTTGTGCCGATGATGCAGGATAGTATTCCCTGTCTTCTACAGGTTTTATAGCTTTATATTCTTTCTTTTCAAGGGTTCCCAAATATTCCGCCTGTTTCTTTATAGTAGAGAGCGTGAACACCTCCCTTAGAGGTAATTGTACACTAAACTCCTTCTTTAGCTTTGAAACAAGCACTGTAGCTTTAAGTGAATGTCCTCCAAGGTCAAAAAAGTCATGATCAACTCCTATTTCCTCTACTTCCAGAACCTCTTTCCAGATTTTAACCAGCTTTTCTTCCATTTCACCACAAGGTGCTACATATTCTGTACCAATATCCATGCCAGCATCAGGCTCAGGAAGGGCAAGCCTGTTTATCTTTCCGCTTGTTGTCATCGGCATGGCTTCAAGCATCATAAAATGAGACGGTACCATGTAGTCGGGCAAAGAACTGAGAAGATAATCCTTTACGTCTTTCACTGTAAGGCTGCCGTAAGGAACAATATACGCACAAAGATACTTATCCCCATCTTTTCCTTTGGTGGTTACAACAGCCTCCTTTATATTTTCATGCTTTGCTAGTTCATTTTCAATTTCACCAAGCTCTATCCTGTAGCCTCTTATCTTTACCTGGTTGTCCATTCTGCCAAAGAACTCTATATTACCGTCAGGCATCCACCTTACAAGGTCACCTGTCCTGTACATCCTTTCTCCTTCAACGAAAGGATCCATCAAAAACCTTTCGTCGGTAAGTTCTGGCCTTCCTAAGTAGCCTCTCGCCACACCATCGCCTGCAATATAAAGCTCTCCTGCTACTCCTTTTGGAACCAATTTTTTGTATTTGTCAAAAACGTAAAGTCTTAAGTTGTTTAACGGTTTCCCAATAGGTATTGAGTTGTATTCCTTTAATTCCTCTTCGATTATCAAATATGCTGTTGAATCTACACAACACTCTGTAGGCCCGTATACATTAGTTATACACGGCTTGTTGCCTTCAAAGCTTCCCAAAAACTCTTCTACAGTATTATAATGCAGTACATCTCCACCTATTATAAAATGCTTTATTCCAAGCCTTTCTTTATAATCTGGCAGGTATTGTAGCATTAGCCTTAAGTGTATAGGTGTACCGTCAGATATATCAATTGAATTTTCGATATAAAATTTTAGGAGCATTTCCCCGTCTTTTTTAACGTCGTTTGGCACTATATAAAGAGCATGTCCTAACAGCAATGCTGCAAATATCTGCTGCGCAGAAGCATCGAAGGTATAGGATGCAACTAGTGCAACCTTTTGATCCGGACCGTATGACTTGTAGACTCTTTGATTTAAACTTTCTGCTAGGTTAACCACGCTTCTGTGCTCAATCATTACCCCTTTTGGCTTACCTGTAGAACCGGATGTATAAATGATATAGGCCAATCTATCTGAACCTTCGACAATAGTATCACTAACAGCTTCGCCGTAAGCTGCCCGATCCCCCATATCAATAATTTCACTAACCTCTATGTCTTTTAAGTCTTTTGAGCAATTGTAAGTAAGCACAAGGTCAGCACCACTGTCGGATAACATATATCTTATTCTGTCTAAAGGATAGTCAGGATCTATTGGAAGATATGCTGCTCCTGCCTTTAGCACAGCTATTATTCCTACAATCATTTCCAGTGACCGATCTGCCATTATTCCAACTATACTGTCTTTACCTGTTCCTTTTGCCAGCAATACATTTGCCAGACGATTTGCCTTTTCATTCAATTCCCTGTACGTAAGGCTCTTACCTTCATATACTATCGCTTTGTTATCCGGTATCCTCTTTACCTGTTCTTCAAACAGCCTAGATATTGTCTTATCTTTTGGATACTCTACTTTAGTATTATTTAAATCAAATATCAGCTGCTTTTTCTCTTCTTCCGCCAACATACCTATTTCTAAAATCTTCTTATAAGGGTTTTTCGCTATCTCATTTAATATATTTATAAAATGATCTTTAATTCTTTCTACCGTCTCTCTTTTGAATAATTTGGTACAAAAATCAAAGGTAAAGGACAGCTTATTTACATATTCAAAAGCATTAAGCGTAATATCAAACCTTGATACCTTTTGTTCTGCTTTGTATGGAGTAATCTTAACTTTATCAAATTCCATGGAAACATCTTCATTTAGCAGCTCAAACATTGTATCAAAAAGTGGATTTCTGCTTACATCTCTTCTTATATTTAGTTTTTCAACCAATTCCTCGAATTGGTAATCCTGATTCTCATAGGCATCTAATGCATTTTCTCTTACTTCCTTGAGAAAATCCACAAAGGTTTTTTCACTCTCTGGATAATTTCTCATTGCAAGGGTATTTACAAATACACCAATGATGTTTTGCAGGTCATCATGCCGCCTTCCTGCTATAGGTGAACCTACAATGATATCCTCCTGACCTGTATACTTTCTAAGAAGTACATTATATGCTGCAAGAAGCACCATATACATTGTGGTTTCTGTTTCCTTAGCTACTTTGTAAAGCTTTTTTGTCACACTATCATCTATACCAAATTCAATACTGTTTCCTTCAAAACTCTGTACCTGTGGACGAGAATAATCAAGGGGTAGGTTGAGTACAGGAATATCACTTGAAAATACTTTTAACCAGTAATCTTCCTGATTTTTTATCTTTCCCGATTCAAACAAATCATTCTGCCATACAGAGTAGTCCTTGTACTGTAACGGTATATTATACAATGATTTTCCGTTATAAAGCTCTGCTATTTCTTTTACCAGTATACCAAGCGATGTCGCATCAGATATGATATGGTGCATATCAAACATCAAAAGATGTCTTCCTTGTGACAATTCAACTATACGCGTCCTTGCCAAAGGTGCCGTACCTAAATCAAAAGGACGAATAAATTCTTTTACATACTCCTGAATTTGACTTTCTCCGTCTTTTGACCCTTGGGCTTTCATATATTCAATTTCAAGGTCAACTTGTTTTTGAACCCTTTGTACAATTTCACCCTCAACCATTTGAAAGGAGGTTCTGAAGGCTTCGTGCCTTAAAACTACTTTTTTGTACGCCTGTCTAAGCTTTCCAATATCCAAACATCCCTCAACAATCATAATCCCCGGAATATTGTAAGCAATGGTTTCACTCTCTATCTGACTGAGCACATAAAGCCTCTTTTGGGCTGAAGAAGCAGGATAATATTCCCTGTCCTCAACAGGTTTTATGGCTTCAAATATACTCTTTTCCATTTTCTCCACAAATTCTGCCTGTTTCTTAACTGTCGAAAGCTTAAATATTTCTTTTAGAGGAAATTCCACATCAAATTCCCTCTTTATTTTTGACACAAGAACAGTTGCTTTAAGTGAATGTCCCCCAAGGTCAAAAAAGTTATGATTTGTACCTATGGTATCTACTCCCAATATGCTTTGCCAGATTTCAACCAACTTTTCCTCAAGTTCGTTTTGCACAGCTTCATATTTTGCTCCAGTGTCTATACTTGCATCAGGCTCTGGCAGAGCTTTCCTGTCTGCTTTTCCATTAGAGTTTACAGGAATTTTATCAAGTTTTACAAAATAAGATGGTATCATATACTCCGGCAATTCCAAAGCCAAATACGCCCTTAATTGACCTACCGTAAGCTCCTTTTCTGAGACACAATAGGCACACAAATAATAGCCCCCATCGGCATCCTTTCTTGCCATAACTACTGTTTCTTTTATACCTTCATATTCTAAAAGCCTCGCCTCTATCTCACCTAATTCTACCCTGTTTCCTCTTATTTTTACCTGATGATCTATTCTTCCTAAGTATTCAATATTTCCATCGGGAAGCCACCTTGCCAAATCTCCTGTTTTGTAAATCTTCTCACCCGGGCTGTATGGGTTTGGCAAAAACTTCTCCTTTGTTAGCTCAGGCCTGTTTAAATATCCTCTCGCAAGACCATCGCCGGCAATTATTAGTTCTCCAGTTATTCCTACAGGACAAAGATTTAGGTTCTTGTCAACAACTAATAGTCTTATATTGTCTATAGGCTTTCCTATAGGAACAAGCTCAATTTCCCTACCCGTTGAGCACGGGAAATAAGATACATCTACTGTAGCCTCAGTAGGTCCATACAGGTTGTGAAGCTTTGTGCCAAATCTCTTGTATAATAGATCGTTAAACCTCTTTACCTGCAAAACATTCAATGCCTCTCCACTGGCAAATACCTGCTTCAAGCTTTTAATTCTATCTATATTTTCAAGGCCTTCAATGTAATCTAAAAAAACACTTAACATTGAAGGTACAAAATGCATTGTTGTAATCTTGTTTTTCTCTATGGCATCAACTATCTGAGCTGGATCCTTTTCCCCTCCTGGTTTTAACATTACAACTTTTGCTCCATAAAAAGACCACCATAAAAGCTCCCATACTGACACGTCAAAAGTGTAAGGAGTTTTTTGAAGAATAACATCATTTTCTCCTATAGGGTACATTTTCTGCATCCAGTTAAGCCTGTTTATTACAGGATAATGCTCTATCATAACCCCTTTAGGCTTTCCTGTAGATCCAGAAGTGTATATTATATATGCAAGATCAGAGGGATTATTTATTTTCTCTAGATTTTCACTATTTCCTCCATAAAAGCTTTCATCTTCAAGATTTATTACACTGCTATGGAGCACCTTATCCATAAACCGGCCCTGAGTCAGCACAAGCTTTGCATCACTATCCTCTATTAGAAATCTAATTCTGTCTTTAGGGTTTTCGGGACTTATTGGAAGGTATGCTCCTCCTGCCTTTAATACAGCCATTATACCAATTACCATTTCAAGTGAACGCTCTAATACAAGACAGACCCTGTCATCGGGTTTTACTCCTTTTTCTCGGAGCAATCTAGCCACTTGGTTGGATTTTTCATTTAGTTCACGGTATGTAAGCAGTTTTTTTTCAAACACAACTGCCGGCCTGTCAGGGACTTTTTGCACCTGCTCCTCAAACATTTCATAGATTGTTTTATCCTTTGGATAGGTTGCTTTTGTATTATTAAAATCAAAAATCAAATGCTCTTTTTCTTCTTTTGATAAAATATCTATTTCATTGATAAGAATTTCTGTATCACTAATAACAGCCTTAACAATATTCTTTAGATGTTCTAGCATCTTTAAAACAGTGACTTTATCGTATACCACAGAATTAAAGTAGATCCTTAGCTTCATAGTTTTATCGGGAATCACCACAACACCAAAATCATAGTTAATTTGTTCAAATAAATCGATTTTACCTATTTCAAATAATCTATTACCATCATTATTGGAATGTTCAACTATATTCTCTATAGGGTAGTTTTCAAATACAATAATATGGTCTAGAAGTTCATACTTAAGTTCTGATACCGATTGAACTTCCGAAAGGGATAAAAAACTGTACTTTTCTGATGCAACTGCATCCTGCTGCACTTCTTTTATTAAGTTTGAAAACTTCATATTTCTAGAGTTTTTAATTCTAACAGGTATAGTGTTAATAAACAGCCCTATCGCTTTTTCTATACCGTCTATTTCAGCAGGTCTTCCAGATACTACAGAGCCAAACACAACATCTTCCCTGCCATTGTACCTTTGAAGAAGAATTCCCCATATTGTCTGAAACAAAGTATTTAACGTCACCTGGTTTCGCGAGGCTGCTTGCTTTAAACCTTTTGTCATTTCTTCATTAAATACTATAGCTGCTTCTTCTTTTATATACCTAGCCTTTTCATCAAGCTTTGCAGATTTAGGTATATTAGTTTTGTCGCTATAATTTGACAAATACTGTTCCCAATAGCTTAAGGCTTCTTCCTTATCTCTTTTTTTAAGCCACCTTATGTATTTTTTATAGGGCATTGCCTTTTCAAACTGAAAAGGCACGCCTCCCTTTATTGATTTGTAGATTTTGAGAAAGTCATCAATTATTATACCTAAGCACCATCCGTCCATAATAATATGATGATTGCTCCATACCACCTCATAAACCTCATCTTCCAATTTAAGCAAAGAAAACCTCATTAGTGCTCCGTTTCCTAAATCAAACCCTTTTTTTCTGTCTTCTTTCTTAAATTCCTCTATATATTGATCCTTTTTTAATTCATTTAATCCAGATATATCTTCATAGTAAAGGTCTGGTTCCTTTTTAGCCAAAACCACCTGTCTTGGCTTTTCTATGTTTTCATAGACAAAATTGGTTCTCAACACATCATATCTATCGAAAAGAATTTCCATAGTTTTTCTTACAACTTCAAAATCCATGTTCCCTTTAACTCTTATGCTCATTTGTTCAAAATAAGCTTCAGAATCTTTTTCTGCCAATGCCTGAAACAGCATTCCTTCCTGCATTGGAGAAAGCTCGTATATTTGTTCTATAACATTACTTGAAGTTTTCATAGATTTTATTCAACTCCTCTATAGAAAGATCATCATCCTCAAAATCTGATGGTGTTAATTCTGTTTTATCAGCACTCATGCAATGATCTATGATCATATTTATACTCTTCTCTAGCTTTTCAATGAATTCAGCCATTGTCTCTTCCTTGTATGAATTCCTGTTATACGATACTTGTATAATAAGCTTTCCGCCCACAGTCATTCCGTTTAAATAAATTGCATGAGGTCGAATAGAATTAGGACTAATGGTATGTCCAATAGGAGCATTTGACAAGCCGAACTCACTTGCCCCAGTTTCTTGTCCAATTTCCCCAAGGTAGTTAAAACATATTTCTGGCTTTAGTCCAAATTGTAGCCCGGATTTATTTTCATGGGAGGACAGGTATTTTAAAATTCCATATCCAACACCTTTATTAGGTATTTTTCTAAGACTCTCTTTGGTATTTATAATATAAGCTGATAAATCCTCTGCATCTTTCATATCAAGTATCACAGGATACATACTTGTAAACCAACCCACTGTTCTCTTAATGTCAATATCATCAAAGATTTCTTCTCTTCCATGGCCTTCCAAATCAATGAGAACCCTGTCTATCTTAGACCATTTTTTTATAGAAATCCCCAATGCCGCAAGAAGTATATCTTTAACATCAGTGTTGTAAGCATGGTTTATCTTTGACATCAACTTATCAGTTTCTTGTTCCGATAAACTTAAAGCAATAGTGTTGGTATCTTTCACAAGGTCAATCTCAACCTTTTTGTCCTTTTTAACAACTTCCAACTCGGCCTTTTCTAATTTACTCCAGTACTCTGCTTCCTTTTGGACTTCTCTACTGTTTGCATAAAGCCTTAATTTTTCAGACCAAAGCTTATATGGATCGGTTTTATTCTGGAAGCTTATTTCTTCTCCATTTAAAGCTTGATTATAACCCTTTTCCATATCCTCTAAGATTATTCTCCATGAAACACCGTCAACCACCAAATGGTGAGCAGCTATCAACAAATGGTCGCCTGTTGATGTCTTAAAAAGTCCAAATTTTACAAGAGGCCCCTTCTTTAAATCAATACTTTCTTGTATTTGATTTGACAGCTCTTTAATTTTATCCATCCAGTCATCAACGTCTTTTAAGTCGTATACCCTAAGATCAACCAGTTGTTCTTTAATTTCGTTATGCACCTGTACAACTCGTCCCTCTTCTTTTCTAAATACAGCTCTTAAAATATCGTGGTGTTCTAAAATTTTTGAAGCTACTTTTCTTATTATTTCCTCTTCTAGACCCTTTTGTCGGTATACCATAACTGCTTGGTTCCAGTGGTGCATTTCTTTAAAGTTCATTTCAAAGAACCAGCTTTGGATAGGCGTAAGATTAACTTCACCTTGTATAATACCCTGTTCGGCCTTTCTAAAAGCTATCGTTACATAGCTACAGAGTTCTTCAATTGTTGGTTTTGTCAGTATATCCCTGACTTCAACCTTAAAATTGTACTTATTAAGTCTTGAAGCAATCTGAATAGCTTTTATGGAGTCTCCTCCAAGTTCAAAGAAGTTATCTTTGATTCCTATCTTCTGCTTTCCTAATACCTCATTCCATATATCTACTAGTCTTTGGTGTAATTCATTTTGAGGCGGTTCGTACTCTGTACCCAACCCTATGCTTTCATCAGGTTCTGGAAGCACTTTTCTATTCACTTTTCCGTTTGCTAATAATGGAATCTTATCAAGCTTCACAAAGTGTGTAGGAATCATATATTCCGGCAATTTTGATGCTAGATGCTCTCTTAATTCCTTTACATTTAACTCTCTGTGTAAGACACAATATCCACAAAGATATTTATTGCCGTTTTTATCTGACCTTGTTATTACTACCGCTTCTTTAACTCCATCAAGCTCTAATAAAAGTGACTCTATTTCACCAAGCTCTATTCTGTAGCCTCTAATCTTCACCTGATGATCAATTCTTCCTAAGTATTCAATATTCCCATCAGGCATCCATCTTGCAAGGTCTCCTGTCCTGTAAATCCTCTTACCCTTTGCAAATGGATTTGATACAAATTTTTCCGCTGTCAGTTCTGCCCTGTTCAAATAACCTCTTGCCAGCCCATCACCTGCTATATAAAGTTCTCCGACAACTCCAACAGGGCAAAGAAATTTATTTTTGTCGACCACATAAAGATTTATATTGTCAATAGGCTTTCCTATTGGGACAATGTCAATTTCTGGTGTTTTAGAACAATCAAAGTACGATACGTCAACCGTTGCTTCAGTAGGTCCATATAGATTGTGAAGCTTAGTTCCAAAATCTTTATTTAATAATTTGTTAAATCTCTTTACCTGTAAAGGATTTAAGGCCTCACCACTGGCAAATACCTGTTTTAAACTCTTAAGACTTGAGGTGTCTTCCATACCCTCCACATAGTCAAGAAAAGTATTTAACATTGAAGGTACAAAATGCATTGTAGTAATATTGTACTTTGCAATTGCAGCAACTATTTGAGAAGGATCCTTCTCTCCTCCGGGCTCCAACATACAAACCGCGGACCCAGTCAATGACCACCAGAAAAGCTCCCATACAGACACGTCAAAGGTATATGGAGTTTTTTGAAGTATCACATCACCTTCTCTGATAGAATACATTTTCTGCATCCAGTTAAGTCTGTTTATTACTGAATAATTCTCTATCATAACCCCTTTAGGCTTCCCTGTAGACCCCGAGGTATATATTACATAGGCCAGGTTATTAGGTTTACTAACGATTTCAAGCTTATTGCTTTTGCCTGTATAAAGATTTTTGTCTTCAAGGTCTATAGTTTCGATACCAAGCACCTTATCAGCAAACCTTGACTGAACAAGTAGTAGTTTTAAACCACTGTCCTTTACAATGAATCTAATTCTATCCTTAGGATACTCAGGACTTATAGGAAGGTATGCTCCTCCTGCTTTTAAAATGGCCATTATTCCAATAATCATTTCAAATGAACGATCTAGAACCAAGCCTACCAAACCGTCTGGATCCACACCCTTTTCTCTTAATACTCTGGCGATCTGGTTTGATTTTTCATCAAGTTCCCTGTAAGTAAGTTTTTCACCGTTAAAGACAACAGCAGTATGTTGTGGGAACTTCTTCACCTTTTCTAGGAACAACTCTATAATTGTTTTGTCAATTGGGTAATCTGCTTTTGTATTGTTAAATACACGCAGTATCTGATCTTTCTCTTTTTTTGTCACAATATCTATTTCACATATTTTATTATCAATACCTGATGCAAAACTTCTTAATACGTTTATAAAATGATCTTTAAGTCTTTCAATGCTTTCTTTTTTAAACAATTTTGTACAGTACTCAATTGTAAATATAGTTTTGCCATTGCCTTCAAACGCATAAAGTGTAAGATCAAATTTTGACAAGATATGTTCCACTTTATAAGGCTTAGATTTAAGTGACTCTAAACAGAAAGTATCATCTTTCGTGTTTTGCAGAACAAACATTGTATCAAAGAGAGGATTTCTGCTCATATCTCTCTTAATATCAAGCTTTTCAACAAGATCTTCAAAGCTGTAATCTTTGTTATCAAAGGCATTCAATGCAGTTTCTCTAACTTTTCTTAGCATTTCCTTTATTGTCATATTAGCTGAAGGCTTAGTCCTTATTGCAAGGGTATTTACAAACATACCTATCAAACTCTCAAGCTCTGCATTAGGCCTTTGGGCTATTGGTGAACCTATTATAATGTCTTCTTGCCCAGAATATTTGGAAAGAAGTATACTATAAGCACTAAGCAGAACCATATACATAGTAGAACCCATCTCTTTTGCAATTAAATCAAGCTTTCTCATTACTTCCTCATCCATTTCAAAGCTTATGCTATTTCCTTCATAACTTTGCATTAGAGGACGTGGGAAATCTGTTGGTATATTTAATACAGGTATCTCGCCAGACAAGTTATTCAACCAGTATTCTTCCTGCTTTCTAAAGCTTTTTGTTTTAAGCATCTCATTTTGCCATACTGCATAATCTCCATATTGTATAGTCATTTCGGGTAAGGATTTGCCATTATAAATCTCTGATATTTCCTTCTTCAAAATGCCTATGGATAATCCATCTGAAATAATATGATGCATATCAAACATCAACAGATATTTTTTGGTATCTATCTTAACAATAGATGTCCTTAAAAGCGGTGCATTATTTAAATTAAATGGACGTATGAATTCCTCAACAAAGCTTCCTACCTTTGATTGTTCATTAGATGTATTGTCCTGTGCAGTTTTATATGTAAAATCAAGCTCAATATTCTCATGAACCCTTTGTAATAGTTCCCCGTCGGACATTTCAAAGGAAGACCTTAGTACTTTATGCCTTTTAGTTACGATAGCAATAGCTTCTTTAAATCTTTCTACATCCAACTCTCCTTCAATAATCATTATTTCCGGTATGTTGTAAGCTATATTATCACCTTCAACACTATTTAAAACATAAAGCCTTCTCTGTGCAGATGATACAGGATATAGCTCTCTGTTACCAACAGGCTTTATTGATTGATACTCCCTTTTTTCAGAATTTCCTATATACTCTGCCTGAAGTTTAATGGTCGGTAGTCTGAATATTTCTCTAAGAGGCATATCAACATTTAATTGCTTATGTATCTTTGCCAGTATTACCATTGCTTTTAGTGAATGACCCCCAAGTTCAAAGAAGTTGTGATTAACTCCTATAGAAGAAATGGCAAGCACATCCTCCCAAATTTCAACCAGTTTTTCCTCAATTTCTCCTGAAGGCGCCTCATAAACTGTTCCTGTCTGCACACTGCCGTTTGGCTCCGGTAGAGCTTTTCTATCAATCTTGCCGCTATTTGTCAAAGGAATACTATCAACCCTGACAAAATATGATGGAACCATATAATCGGGAAGTGCACTTAAAAGATGCTCCCTCAACTCTCTTACCACCAGTTCTTTTTTAGATACAAAATATGCACATAGGTATTTATCATTTTCGTCACCGCCTGATATCACTGTTGCCTCTTTTATAAGCGGGTGTCTTAAAAGTTCGCTTTCAATTTCTCCAAGCTCAATCCTGTAACCTCTTAGCTTAACCTGATTATCCATTCTTCCCAAAAACTCAATATTGCCATCTTTTAACCACCTTGCATAATCTCCCGTCTTGTATAGCCTTTTGCCGGGTGCAAATGGATTTGGAACAAATCTTTCATCGGTCATATCCTGGCTGTTTAAATAACCTCTTGCAAGACCATCACCGGCTATATACATCTGTCCCACAACTCCCACAGGTACTGATTCCATGTTATCGTCAAGTATATAAACCTGCTGATTGCATAAAGGTTTTCCAATAGGAATAACATCAAAATCACTTATCTCATTAAGCTCCACATTATATGCTGTTGAATCAACACAGCACTCTGTTGGTCCATATATGTTCGTAATAGACGGTTTATTTTCGTCAAACTTTGAGTAAAAATCCTCCACAATACTTGAAAGCAGCTTGTCCCCTCCTATAATAAAATGCTTGACTGTAAGGCTATCACTATACTTCGAAGCATACTCCGACAACAAACCTAAGTGTACGGGGGTACCATCTGAAATTTCAATGGAGTTTTTAATGTAGAATTTTAAAAGTTCCTCTCCGCTCTTTTTAACATCATCAGGTACAATATTCAAATTGTGACCATTTAAAAGTGCTGCAAATATCTGCTGAACAGAGGCATCAAAAGAGAACGATGCTAAAAGTGCAACTTTTAAGCTATTTTTGTAGTATTTATATATTCTTTCTTTTAATCCTTCTACAAGGTTTATTACGCTTCTTTGTTCAATCATAACTCCTTTTGGTTTGCCTGTAGAACCAGAAGTGTAAATTACATATGCAAGATTTCCAGAAGTTATACTTGATTCCTTATTTGAAATATCCTCCGGTGAATCCATTTTAATTTTGCCAATATTAATAAACTCTTTTTGGCAAAGTCTTTCTACGTAAAAGTCATCACTAGCTGTAATAACAAGGCTACAATTGCTGTCTGACAACATATGATTGATTCTATCTATAGGATAACTTGGGTCTATAGGCATATAGCCACATCCTGCCTTTAATACACCTAAAATACCAACTATCATCTCTAAGGACCTTTCTGTCATTATGCCCACAACACTGTCTTTTACAATACCTTTCTTAGTTATGGTTGAAGCAACCAGATTTGCTTTTTCGTTAAGCTCCCTATATGTAAGTGTAGAATCCTCACAAGTTACTGCTACACTTTCAGGTGTCTTCTCTACCTGTTCTTCAAACAACCCAGAAACTGTTTTATCACATTGATACTGTTTGTTTGTATTATTAAAATCAATTACCACCTGTTTCTTTTCATCCTCAGACAAAATATTAATCTCATTTAGCGTAAGCTCCATATTTTCAGTTACTGCCTTTAGTATATTAATAAAATGTCCGGCGAACCTTTCTATCGTTGCCCTATCAAACAGTTTTGTACAGTACTCAAGTTCAAAGGATAATCCGTCATCCTGACTTACAACCATTGACAAATCGAATTTTGAGGTCTTGTTTTCAAACTCCCAATAAGAATAGTTTACACCGTCATTTTCCTTTATACTGTCTTCCACAGGAAGCATCGTAAACATCACATCAAATAGAGGATTTCTGCTTAAATCCCTTTTTATATGAAGCTTTTCAACAAGTTGCTCAAATTGGTAATCCTGATTCTCAAAAGCTCTTAATGAACTTTCTTTTATATCTTCCAAAAACTCAGCAAATGGCTTATGGCTTTTAGGGTAATTTCTAAGTACTAAAGTGTTGACAAACATTCCTATCACATTCTGAAGGTTTGGATGAGTTCTTCCTGTTATAGGAGAACCTATGATTATATCTTCCTGTCCAGTATACTTGTGAAGCAGTGTATTAAAGGAAGCAAGTAAAATCATAAACACCGTTGTGTTTGTTTTATTAGCCATCATCTTAAGCTTTTCAACCAATTCGCCGCTTGCATCAAACTCAAATCTGTCACCTTCAAAGCTTTGTATCAAAGGCCTTTTAAAATCTGTAGGAAGATTTAACACAGGAATTTCACCTTTTAATAAATCAGTCCAATACTCCTCTTGCTTTTTCATGTTTTCAGTTAAGAATAATTTGTTCTGCCATGCAGCAAAATCCTTATATTGTGTTTTCAACGGCAGCAGTTCCTTGTGATTACAAATAGCAAAGAACTCTCTAAAAAGTATAATCATTGATGAACCATCGGTAAGAATATGATGCATATCAAACAAGAGTATCTGATCGTCTTCATCAATTTTTATTATTCCTGCCCTGAAAAGTGGTGCTTTTTCCATATCAAAAGGTCTGATAAACCCTTTTATTATGTCATTTATCTTTGATCTGTCATTTTCTTCGTAGTATTCTACATTAATATCAATTTCCTTTGATATTATTTGTTTAGGTTCTCCATCTATCATCTTAAACGATGTCCTTAATATTTCATGCCTTTTAGAAAGGACTTTCAGTGCTTCTTCCATTCTATTTTTACTAAGGTCAAATTTATGCACTATCCTGACTACCGGCTGATTATAACTGGTGTCACTGACATCAATACTATTTAATATATATAGCCTTCTTTGAGCTGAAGACACCTCGTAATAATCCTGTTCATCCACTGGTAGTATTTCCATGAAATCCTCATCTAGGCTATCTTTTTGAACGCTACCTTCAGTCTCTTCAGATAATTTGCCAGAATCCTTAAGCTTGACTAAAATACTTTCACCTAGATCTTTTATACTTGCACCCTTTAATAATTCAACAACAGATATTGGAATTCCCAAACCAATCTCCAACCTGTTTCTAATTTCGGTTGCCATCATAGAGTCCATACCAAATACTGCTAAAGACTCATTCTCCTTAAGTTTTTCTATTTCAAAGCGTAGGGTTTTTGCAATAATCTCTTTTAAATAATTTACTATAACCTGCAATCTTTCATCTTCCTTGCAAGAAGCAATTTCCTCAAGTATATTTTTACTGGTCTTCTTCTTGCTACTATCACTTTCCTTATCTTTTGCTTCAAGGGCTATAATCTCCTCAAGCAACTGTGGCGGCTCAGGTAGTTGGTAGTGTTTTTCACCAAGAATCTCCCATGAAATAATAGGAAGAACTATTGACTGGGAAACATTTTGCCACATCAGCCTATCCATAACAGCCATGCCGCTTGCAGGAGTTACCGATTCCATACCTCTTTCTCTATAATGTTCAACTAAGTTGAGCTCAGCAGCCATCCCTACTTCTGCCCATGGTCCCCAATTTATGGTAAGCGAGGGAAGTCCTTTTTGCAATCTGTATTGAGATAAAGCATCTAAGAACGCATTACCTGAAGCGTATGCTGCCTGACCCATTGATACAATGGTTGAACCTGTAGATGAAAACAAGACAAAGAAATCAATCGGAAAATCCAAAAGTGCCTTGTGTAAATTCCACCCAGCAAATATTTTAGGATTAATGACTTGATTAAATACTTGATCTTCCATCTGCTGAAGGAACTGATCTTTTACAACACCAGCACTATGGATAACTCCACGAATTTGTGGCCAACCTTCATCTGTATATTCCTTAATAAACTCGTTAAGCTGTGTTTCTTCTCCAATATCCACAGCTGCTAAATGCACAGTAGCCCCCATTGCTTCCAATTCTTTTATATATGTAACTTTTGCCAGCAATTTTTTTTCTTTTATATCATTCCATGTTTTACGAGCAGGAACACTGCTTCTTGACATAAGTATGATATGCCTTGCACCATGTTTTACAATCCACTTGCCCACTAACATACCAATTGCTCCAAATGCGCCTGTTACAATATAACTGCCATTTGTATTTAGATTAAAGGGTATTGGTGAAGTTTTAATATCCTGCTTGGCAATCCTTGCACCATACCTTTTTCCACCTCTTATTGCAATCTGGTCTTCCTTTTCTTTATACGCAATCTCATTAAACAATAGCTCTGCATTAACACCAGTGTCACCAATTTCGAGGTCTATAAGACCACCCCATTTTGCAGGTGCCTCCTGATGTCCTATAACACGTCCTATTCCCCATATGGATGATTGCACCATACCCTGCAATGGAGTCTTAACAGAAATCATTTGAGCCATAGAGGTAACCACCCATAATTTAGGTGTAAGAGCTCTCTGACCTACCACCTGAACAATATGTTTTAGTGACAGGCAGCCTTCATCATTTACTTTCTTAAGGCAAAGAGACTCTGCTTTTTGACTGAGGGTATTTATACTCCACATATGTACAATGCCTTTTAATTGAAGTTTCGACTCCTCCTCTATTTTGTCAAATATCTTCTCAATAGTATTAATATTACCTGATTTTACGCTAAACTTATTATCCTTATAAAAAACACTATTACTCTCATCAAGGGAAACTATGAAACACTCATCATCTTTTTCCGTAAGCTTTGCTGATAACTGTTCACCAATTCCGGAATTATCGGCGAGAACAAGCCACGCGCCTTTTTTCTCTTTGGAATCCACCTTAATTTCATCTTGTTTTTCAAGGGGAATCCATTTCACCTCAAAAAGCCAATCGTCCTGTTTTCCAACCTCAAAGGTGCTACTAGATTCAACAGCTTTTGTCTTCATTGCTATTATTTTTGCAACCAAGTTCTCTTCCTCATCATATACATATATATGACCTGTTATTTCTTTTCCCTTTCTTTCTATTTGAACCCCATGACACCACAATACTGACTTTGGCCTGCTATATACCTGTATCCTCTCAATTTCTGTTGGCATAAACCCTTCCATAGGTGCTACAAGAGCAACCAACGACTGGAAACAGGAATCCAAAACAGCAGGGTGAAGGGTATAATTCCCATCCTCTAAATCAATATACTCCGGCACCTTTATCAATGCCAGAACTTCGTCTTTTCCCCTTAGAACCTTTTCAATTCCCTGAAAACAAGGACCATAATTAAAGCCCATTTCAGAAAAAGTTTTATATAAGCTGTCTTTTTCAAATTCTTCAAAACAGCGTTTACGTACATCATCTAGTACCCCAACTCGTTTTATCCTTGTATTTTGTCTTTTAGATACAACTCCTTTAGAGTGCTTAGTCCAAACTCTTTCCTTTCCTGGAATACGGCTTGAAATCTGGAAACTTCCCGTCTCAGGATTAAGACAAAGCTGGATTACAGGAGATACACCTTGATTATTTAAAAATAGGGCTTTCTCAAATTTAATATTTTCTATAGCATAATAATCTTCGCCATAATAGTCTTTCGCACACGCCGAAGCTAATTCAAAATACCCCGCTCCAGGAAAAACTTCTGTTCCCGAAATTTTATGGTCCAAAATGTATTCCATGAACGCCATATTTACTTCTTTTTCCCATGTAGGTAATGAATTAGGCATTGCTCGTCCTAGAAGCTTGTGCTTATTCCAACCTAATTTAAAATCAAAAGTCCCATCAATATCATCCCGCCAGAATTTTTTCTTCTGCCATGCATATACTGGAAGAGTTATAAAATCAGCCCTCACAGGGTAAATTTTTGAGTAATCCACATTGTAACCAATTGCATAAAGATTACCCCAGGTCTCCAGCATTGTTAACTGCTCATCTTGTTTTCTTCTAATAGATGGCAGTACAACTCCTTCAACTTCTTTTCTGGACATACAATCTTTAATATAGGTAGCCAACACAGGATGAGGGCCTACTTCTATGAAAAGATTATGTCCGTTATCAATAATCTCATACATTGACTGCTCAAACTGAACGTGCTTTCTTACGTTCCCCCACCAGTAGTTACCATCATACTCCGGTTTCTCTTCGTGCTTTGATACAACTGTAGAATATATATCAATAGAAGGTTTCTGTGGTCTGATATTTTTAAGAGCTTCTAATAGCTCCTCCTTATAAGGTTCCATTTGATAACTGTGATAGGCAACATTCACCTTCATTTTTCGTGCAAAAACATCACTGTCACTAAACTTCTCAACAATTTTATCAACAGTTTCAACACTTCCCGAAAGTGTTACTGAACTCTGGCTATTTACCGCTGCAATATCTATATTTTCCATATCTTTTATTACTTCTCTTGCCTCTTCTTCAGACAATCCAAGAGCCAACATAGCTCCTGTACCAACTGCTTTTTGCTGTACAATACTCCTGTAAATACTTACAGTCATTGCATCTTCAAGACTGTATATACCTGCAACATATGTTGATGACACTTCACCCACGCTGTGTCCTACTACAGCATCAGGTACAATCCCAAATGATTTCCAAACCTCAGTCAGAGCTATTTGCAATGCAAAATTGGCAGGCTGAGCAAACTGTGGCTGGTCAAGTCTCGAGTCAGCCTCATCAGCAGTAAGTTCTTCCATTAGTGACCATCCTGCAATTTTTTTTGTAAGCTTATCACATTTTTCTATTACATCCCTAAAAACTTTATCCTTTTCAAGGAGTTCACGTCCCATAGCCCACCATATAGGCCCCATACCAGTATATACAAAAACTATATTATTGTATTTACCAGCTTCCTCTTTGTTATATGCCATACCCTTTATTAGCTGTCCTGAGACGTAAGACTCCAAGTTTTGAGCCAATTCTTCCAATGATGAAGCACAAATTGTAAGCCTATGATCATGATGAGCCTTTCTCTTTGTGACGTTATACCCTAATTCATAAAGCGAGAATCTTTGGCTTTTTGAATTGTCCGCTATAAAATCAATATACTTATGGCACATATTCTTTAGGGCTTCTTCCGACTTTGCAGATACCGGAATGACTAGTGGCCAATTTTTATCTACACCATCACCTACTTCTATTCTATCTGAAGGAGGTGCCTCTTCCAAAACAATATGGGCATTAGTCCCACCAAACCCAAAGGAATTGACTCCTGCAAGAGCAGTTTTTTGTGAATCGGGCCAAGATTCTAAAGTTGTTGGAACACGAATACATAACTCGTCAAAAGGAATTTTAGGATTTGGATTTTTAAAGTGCAAATGAGGAGGTATCTGCTTATTCTTTAACATTAGTGAAGTTTTTATCAGCCCTGCAACCCCTGCAGCAGATTCAAGATGTCCAAAATTTGTTTTTAACGAGCCTACTATACACTTTTCACCATCTTCTCTTCCATCTGCCAATGCTTTTGCTATAGCATTGGCTTCAAGGGGGTCTCCAACAGGTGTTCCCGTTCCGTGCGCCTCAACATACTGCAAATCTCTAGGTGATATATTTGCCTTATTAAAAACTTCCTTCATTAAAGCTATTTGGGACTCAGGATTAGGAACAGTTATACCATTTGTATGTCCATCCTGATTAACTCCGGATGCTCTTATTACTGAATATATATGGTCATTATCTTTTATAGCATCTGATAAGCGTTTTAGAACAACAAGCCCTGCCCCTTCACCTCTTGCATAACCGTTAGCTGAAGAGTCAAAGGTTTTACACCTTCCATCTGGAGAAAGAAATCCTCCTTTACATTCAGAAATAGTCAAATCCGGCGTCAGCATAATGTTTACTCCACCTGCTAAAGCCATTTTACATTCATTGTTTAGAATACTGTTGCATGCTAAATGTATTGTAACCAAAGAGGAAGAGCACGCTGTATCTACCGTCATACTAGGCCCCTTAAAATCATAAATATATGATATTCTATTAGACAGCATTGTCATCATTACTCCAACTGCTGTATGAGAATCTATATGCTCTATTCCTTCTGTTTTAAATTGCAGTAATTTATAGTCTAGTGAAAATCCACCCACATATACCCCAACTTTACCACCTGCAAGTTCATAGGGATTAAGTCCTGCATCCTCCAATGCTTCCCACGATACTTCAAGCAATAGCCTTTGCTGAGGATCTAAAAAAGAGGCTTCTCGAGGCGAAATACCAAAGAATTGCTCATCAAATTCATACACTTTATCCAAAAAACCACCATGATACATATAATGTTTCCCAGGCTGAGATTTGTTAGGATTATAAAACTTCTCCACTTCCCATCTATCATCAGGTATATCTGAAGTAGCATCCTCACCTTTGACTAAAATATCCCAGAATTTTTGAGGATCGTTGGCTCCCCCCGGAAATCGACATCCGATCCCAACTATTGCAATTTTATCCATTGAATTTACCCCCATATAAGTATTTTTTTGACTTCAATGTATACAAATCATTGTTTTAAAAAGCACATTAATAATGCAGCAATTTAAATCTGATTAAGCATTTAAATTTGTTTAATGAAAAAAAGATTGATGAGTTGTCTGTATTTGGATCTTTTATCTATAGACAATAATTACTCCCAATAAATCGTGAAAATTATTTCTCAAAGAGAAAATAATTTTTACTTCTAATAAGGGAGTTTCAAAAAAATACATACCCATTATTTCTGTTACAGAGCCCCTCATGGAAGCTTTTAACCTTCCAATCAGAGGTACATTATTTTGCCATGCAAAATATGGCATAGAATTTTTTGAAACTCCAATTAATCAGTTATTTTTTTAATTTTGCCTAAATTATGCAAATTAAATTCTATGTATAAGTTTTATCGATTTTCATATAAATCTATCTCCAAGGCTACACTGTAATCTGGTAAAAGAAAACCATCATTATTATCAATACTTGCCTCAACAGATACCGTTGTTTCGCCGACTTTCTTGGTAGCTTTATTTGAAATATATGTAATACTTCCTTTATACGCCTTCCCTTTATTTGATTGAGGGATTATTCTTACCTTTTGTCCTAACTTGATGTTATTTACAAATTCCTCCGGGACACTACACTCAACTACTAGTGAATTAATATCAACCAAGCTTAATAATTTTTTTTCAGTATCTACCTTCTCTCCTTCCACAAAACCAACATCATATACTATTGCATCTTCCATCTCCGACACTATATAATCTCCATCTATATAATCTAGTTTGGTTTTTTGTTTCATCAGTTTCAATTCTTTATCCAATGTCTTAATGCTATTCTCATTTAAGCTATCACAATTTATAATTGTGCCATCTGTTCCTTTTATTTTTCTCGACTTCTTATTAACCTCGTGTCTTAAAACGTCTATCTCTTTTTTGAGATCATATTTTACTATTTCGATTTGCGATTTAAGGTCAACTACGGACTTTTTATATTCTAATACATTTTCTTTGAAAGAATTATAATCTCCTTGTGATATTTTGCCACTATCAAGCAAGTCTTTATGTAACTTAATGTTTTCAGACGATTCCTTGTAACTTTCTGTCATTAACTCCAGCTCATTATTAAGTTTTTTTAGTTTTGGATAACTCTCATTATCGTAATGTTCCTGAAGATTTTCCAAATCTTCTTTTTGTTTTTCTATATCTGATAGCCAGTTCTCCCTGCAAAGTTGCGCAGATTTTAGCTCAATTTCTTTTTTGTCAACTTCTTTCTTATAATCTTCATAATTCAAAGTCAACAAAACTTCTCCTTTTTTTACCTTTTTACCTTCTTTTAATTTAGACTTATCTATTTTTGCATCAAAGTCTATGTATATATCCTTCTTATTGTTTGACTTTACAAACCCAAAGATGTTTATTGTTTCCGATTTTTGTGTAGAAACATCTATAACATTAGTATTAGCCTCTACCATATTCTTTGCACAACCCGTTGAAAATAACAACGCTGTACCCACCACAATTACCATTATTTTTTTCATATTGTATTAATCTCCATTTTTTATTTGAATTTACTTATTTTCAATTCACAATCTATTTTATACAACATCAGTAATTTTTTCAAGCTAAATATTGCTAATTTATTGTAAAAATTTTGTACAGTCAACAAATAAATCTACTTTCCGCAAAAATTTGTTCCAATTAAATTAAAATACTTGTTCATATTTTATCGATTCAACAATGCTATACTTTGAAGATTTGATTGCAGGACTAATACTTGCAGTCAGTGTAATTAAGATTCCAATCAGCATTGATATTATAAGCTGACTTGGTGATAAATATATGTCCACTGGAATACTTATTCCTTTCATTATATCCCCTACATATACAACCAATAAAAGACCTGTGGCAATACCGAATAGACTTCCTATAATACCACTTATAATTGATTCAACAATTAGCATTTTAACAACTTGAAACTTTTGCATACCTATTAACCGTAGGGTTGCAATAAAACGCCTTCTTTCAATATAACTTAAAATAATATTGTTTATAACTCCAACAATACCAATTACAATAGACAAAAAAGAAACACTACCAAGGATAGTAAATATTTGATTATTTCGTTGCATGTCAATTTTTTTTAAATCTTCTACAGAATACATTATAATTCTGCTTTCAGGATAATTATTCATAATACTTTTCTCAACCTTATCTGCATCATTTGCAGTTTTTATAAAGAACTGTGAGTAAAAACTATATTTTGCATCAATTTTCAAATATCTCTCCGGTACTATAGCATAGTTTCCGCTATATATAAGAGTATCAATAAAGCCTATAACTTTATACTGCTTTACCCCTTCACCTATCTTTAGATCTAACTTTTGACCTTTTTGAACCCCAAACTTCTCTTTAAGGCTATTTGTTAATAGTAAATTGCGCCCTTTGTCAAGTTTATTTAATACATCTGACTCCATACCGTCAATATTAATAAAATCAGTAAAAGTATTTTTATTAATGCCCTGCAATACCTTTATTTCGGAATTTTTTCCAACCACCTCAACATTGTTTAACTCATATACACCACATATAGAACGTACAGATTCAAATTTCTGAAGAAGGGTTTCATAATTCTGATTAGAATTATAATTCCAAAGCCATAGGTCAAAATTAAAATCATTGTACACATTTATAACCTGTTTTCCCACACTAAAGCTTATTGTATTAACCATGAAAATGCTAGCTATACCTATTGCCAACAGAGAAATATTGCTATGAATACTTTTATTATTTATTAAGTTCTTAGCAGACAGAATACCGATGTTACCAAATATGTGTTTATATACTTTTTGCAGTACCCTTACGACTACATTCGTCAAATATGGAATAAGCATCATAACCGATACAATACACATAACCATGCAAACAACATTAAGAAGTATTGATTGATTTTTTAGAAGAAATGACGGTAATATAATAGTCGCTGCAAATAATAAAACACCAATTTTAAATCTATAACCATTTATTTTTTGTTTGCTTTCAACAGAATTTAAAATAATATCTTTGATATTAAATTTTGAAACCTTTATAATTGGTAAAATTGATCCAATTACGGATAACACTATTGCTGCAAAAACAGCCATCAAAAGATGAGATTGTGTGAACTGTACCGTTGCTTTAAATCCTTTAACCCACGAAGGCTTTGACTGATAAGATATTATGTACAATAAAACAATTCCCAGATTACACCCCAAAAAGCCTCCTACTGCGCCATAAAAAAAGCTTTCAACTATGAGTAAAATATTTGACATTCCTCTTGTTGCCCCAATACTCCTTAAGATTCCAATACTCGTTAGTCTTTCCATTGATATAACTTTAAAAGCAGAGTTTATAATAAATATGCTCATTAAGAATATTATAAGTGTAATCAAAGAAAAAGACATCGTAAGAGAAGAAGCCTGCGCCTTTAATTCTTGTTGTGAAAACGCTTCTTTTATGGAATACCCAGGATATTCTTGAGATAGCTTTTTTAACATAGCTTCTTTGTTATCAACTTTTGTTAGCTTTAAGTAGGCAATACCTACACCCTGTGTATCATAAATCGAACCCAATATATCTTTTGGCATAACTGCATGCATAGTAATTCCATCCTCTGCAAAAAAACCTTTAGTGCAGGCTGTAGCACATATTAAAAATTTATACTTGTTGCCATTTATAATAAGATCAATATAGTCTCCTGAAGTTAAATTGAATTTTTCCGACATGAACCGGCTTATTATTATTTTTTTACCCGCAAATGGGTTTAACCCCTTTTCAGTATCAATCTCAAATGGGTTCATTGTTTTAAGATCATCATAATCAATGCCTAGAACGGAAACATTTAAAGTCTCATTTACATCCGTTTTATATACAGCTGTACCCTGAAATGCTCCTATTATATAGTCAAAATGTTTCTCAAACCTTCTAGCTCCATTTAATAAAAAAAATGGATAAGGAGAATTGTCATTTGATGTAATTAGAATCTCTGCAGAACCATAGTGTTGCCTTAACTTTTCTTGATACATTTTACACATAGTATCAGATATAGTAGTAGCAGCAAAAAATAAGGCTGTAGAAATCATTATTGCAAAAACTATTAGAAAAGTCCGTAACTTTTTCTCATACATGTTTTTTAACATAATCTTAAATATAATACGTATTATCCTCACCCCTAAAATAAACCAAATTAAATATCTTTATAGAATTTGTTGTGAATACGAATTATATTTTACCACATATTTTGTTAATATTTTGGTTTTTTTAACCTATTTTTTATAATTGTAAAATTTAATGTAAAATCAAATAAATAGCTGCGCAACTGGAGTTTCAAAAAACTTGATTGCCATTTTTTGCGAAGCAAAATAATGTACCTATGATTAGAAGCTTTAAAGCTCCCATAAAGCACGTTGTAACTGTAATGATGAATATGTATTTTTTGAAACTCCCTAATGTTTTAATATTATTGCAAAAACTTCGCATTTGCATCTTTTCAGCACCAAGTCTAAGGTACAAAAAAGAGGCTCAAAGACAGACTTTGAACCTCTTTTATATTATAAACCATTAAGTTTTTACTTGGAGACAGTCAAAGAACATTACAAATAACAAACTATATAAAAGTCAAAAAGTTTATTACATTATAGCTTTTTTACTTTTATAGTTAGATGTATATTATTTTTCGAAAATAAAAATTAAATAATATAAATTTTTTTCGACAAAAATATAACAACTGAACCTAAATAGATTAGACCAAACTAATTTTAGCTATTATTTTAAAGGAATTAATTTTCCCCCACCACTAAGTTTATAGGTCTTTCCGCCTAACCAACTGTTTAGCTCATCAGAAGAATCATAATAAATAGTATTCCCGTTATCAACTATATTTGATAAAGTTGCATCTTCATTCTCGAGTACAGAAAGATATGAAGTGCCTTTAACAATCCATTTTGATGTTTTGTCTAAAGTCAAAGCAACATTCTTTATCTTATTATTATTGTTTACTTCACCAGTCATTTCTGATGAGTTCTTTAATTCAATTTTAAGTGAAGATTCATATTCAGGTGAAAGAGATACCTCAGAAACAGAGTTACCATAATACCCCATGTCGCATTCGAAAGTGTCACCATCTCCTATTACTATAGCAGCAGTTCCTGATGGACTTGTTGCCGTAAAGGTATTAGGTGCATCTTTTCTTGAAGCTATAATACTTACATTAGTAATTTTATTTTCTGGATTAAAAGTCGTCCTTATTTCATCTCCATTATTTGGATCAACAACATAAACACTTGTGTCTGTAGCACTAATATTTGGATATCCGCCAAGATTTGCTTGTGCATTCGCTGCTTCTGTAGCTGCTTTAGCTACATCTGCTTTAGAAGCTTCTATTTCAGTTTCTGCTTCAGCTACTTCTGCTATAGCGGCTTCTTTAGCAGCTTCTACTTCTGCTACTTCTGCTGTAACGACTTCTTTAGCAGCTTCTGCTTCAGCTACTTCTGCTGTAGCCGCTTCTTTAGCCGCTTCTTTAGCAGCTTCTACTTCAGCTATTTCTACTGTAGCCGCTTCTTTAGCAGCTTCTACTTCAGCTACTTCTGCTGTAGCCGCTTCTTTAGCAGCTTCTACTTCAGCTATTTCTGCTGTAGCCGCTTCTTTAGCAGCTTCTACTTCAGCTATTTCTGCTGTAGCCGCTTCTTTAGCAGCTTCTACTTCTATTGTAGTGATTTTTTCAGCAGCTGCTAATTGAGCTACTTGAACTGTAGAGGTTTCTTTAGCTACTTTTAATTTAGCAGCAGCTACTCTAGCTCTTACTTTAGCAATTTCTAATCTAGCTCTTATTTTAGCAACTTCTATTCCCGCTCTTACTCTAGCAACTTCTAATCTAGCTCTTACTTTAGCAGCTTTTATTTCAGCTCTTGTTTTTTTAGCAGCTTCTGCTTCTCCTCTTGCTTTAGTAGCTTTTGCTTCTTCCCTTACTTTAGCGGCTTCTGCTTCAGCAGCTTTTGCTTCTTCCCTTACTTTAGCGGTTTCTGCTTCAGCACTTGCTTTAGCGGCTTCTGCTTCAGCACTTGCTTTAGCGGCTTCTGCCTCTTCTCTTTCTTTAGCAGCTTCTGCTCTTACTTTTTTCACATCAGTATTTGTAAAATTCACTACGTCACTACATTTTTCTACTGTATCCATACATCCCATTACACTTACACTTGACGCTATAATCATTACCACAATTGCAACTACAAAAATTTTTCTTTTTTTACTTATCATAATAATCCTCCATATCTTTTACTTTTCCACAAAAGGATAATGAAAAAATAACTTCCTTTTCTCATAATGTGAGAATCCCATAAAATCAAATTTTTTCATTATACAAAGTCGGGACTTATATTTTAGTCATACCTAAATCAATCCTAATAACGTACTTCAAAAAGAATTTCAAGTGTTCTAAAGCACAAGGTTCTCGAAAATTACTCTATATCATTTTTCCTTTCGAGAAATCCTACACATCTTTTTATTTAGGTGCTTCCTAAAAATTATCTAGTCAATTAGTTTTTCAAAAAATCCAATTTTATTGACTTGAAACTATAAATATTGACTAAAGAATTTTTTAACACCTTAACTATAATACTCAGTAATAATTACTCACCCAAATTCAATACAATTTGTTTTTAATATCTTTTTTTGCCAATTACATGATTTGTTATGCAATACCTCCTTTCACTACTGTTATATACTGCATTTTTTACATTTCCTCCTTTATTTGTTTTCTATTGGTAATACGATTGAATTTTAAATAACCTTGCACATTTTTTATATCTTTTCGATTTTTTTCGAATGCAAAATAATGTTACTTTATTTAGAAGCTTTACTCTTTAGTGATGGGCTTTGCTACCCAAATATTGTATAGGTTATTTTTTTAAGCTATCTTTTTTAATAGCTTCAGCCTCTAACCTTGCTTCTTCTGCTGCTGCTTTTGCTGCCTCTGCTTCTTCTTGTGCTTTTTCTCCATCACTTGCTGCTTGTTTTGCTGCCGCCTCTGCCTCCAACCTTGCTTCCTCTGCTGCTGCTTTTGCTGCCTCTGCTTCTTCTTGCGCCTTTTCTCCATCACTTGCTGCTTGTTTTGCTGCCGCCTCTGCCTCCAACCTTGCTTCCTCTGCCGCTGCTTTTGCTGCCTCTGCTTCTTCTTGCGCTTTTTCTCCATCACTTGTTGCTTGTTTTGCTGCCGCCTCTGCCTCCAACCTTGCTTCCTCTGCCGCCGCT
>Ga0207721_100090_pt1 | contig 83312 bp, 74 predicted proteins | sample TtaePargueraPR_3_FD_187756 | JGI IMG/M metagenome (GOLD analysis project Ga0207721, IMG submission 187756) | Aerobic enrichment media microbial communities from Bioluminiscent Bay, La Parguera, Puerto Rico - Tt and P2 (1) (SPAdes) | ecosystem: Environmental > Aquatic > Marine > Unclassified ...
AACCGTTCTATCTCTGCTCCACAATCTTCCACTGTGTTTGTTTTTGCTTGCACATCGACATGATCGTACTTAAATATCTTGCCTATGCATATGCCTTCGCTCGCACCAATTCCATGTATCAAATTAGCAACCTCCCTTTTCTATTTCTTCTAACTTTTGGCCATACTTTAGCACTAAGCGAAGCGTCTGCTCATCCGATACAATTGTATGGACCAGTCCACCTCTAAGTGCTGAAAAAATCGCTTTGGCCTTTTTTTCGCCTGCTGCGATAGCAAAGATTTTCTTCTCCTTAATCGTTTCCGTTCGAATACCAATCACGTTATCATTTGCAGGAATGTCTAAAAATTCACCTTTTTGATTGAAAAAGTGCGCTAGAATAAAGCCAATACCTCCATGACGAATAACTTCTTGCTTAATATCTGCCTCTACATAATTATCCCAAAGCGTCTGAAATGTTGATGTCTCACTATCAACAGCACCAATACCGCTTAAAATCAAATCACACTCTTCAATCATCTTAAGTGTGTTCTTAATCAGCGGTGCCTCTATGATTGCTTTTCTCGCATTTGCATCATCGATATAAATAGGTGATGGTAATGGATATAACTTTCCACCCAACTTACTTGAGATACTTCGACCAATACTTAGCATATCTAGCTTATCCATATCATAACTTATTGCTCCGAAAAGTTCAACTACACGAATACCTGAATAATCATGTTTTTTTAAATATGACGAACATATTCTCACATGTCGCCCCCACGAAATTCCCAGGGTCATGTTATCATGCAAAATCATCCCCAATTCTTTTGCCGCTGCCTTTCCAACTTCGTTTAAGGTTTCTTGTTCATCTGAGAGCGTCTTAACAATAACAACATTGGGGACTTTAAATGTCCGACGAATCTCACCTTGGAGCTGTTCCATCTTATCATTATTATAATTGATGGTAATATCGACGATTTGTAAATCTCTAGCTTTCTTTAATAATCTTGATACTTTTGGACGCGACAAGAAAAGCGTTTTTGCCACTTCGCTTTGCGTCTTACCTTCTAAATAGTACAACACCGATGCATCGATCAGGAGCTGTTGTTCATCCTTATCTATCATTGTTTCACCTCACTCAAAAGTAGTCTTTTATTTATTGTCTTGACCATAATAGGCATTCTTGCCGTGCTTACGCAGATAATGTTTATCCAATAGCACTTGATTAACAGGCTTTAAGTTTGGATTTAATTGCTCAGAGCGAAAGGCCATCTTTGCAACTTCCTCCATTACCTTTGCATTATGTACGGCATCTGCCGGAGTTTTCCCCCAAGCAAACGGACCATGATTAAAAACAATCATCCCCGGAATCTCCATTGGCAGTATCTGACGCTCTTGTAACGTTTCAATGATTACAGCGCCCGTATTTAACTCATATGCCCCATTAATTTCTTGGTCACTAAGCGCTCGCGTACAGGCAATAGCACCATAAAAATAATCTGCGTGTGTCGTTCCATAACACGCAATATCCCTTCCAGCTTGCGCCCAAGACGTTGCCCACTCTGAATGCGTATGTACTATACTATTAATTTTATCATATTTTCGGTAAAGAGCAAGATGTGTTGGTGTATCTGAAGAAGGTTTCATATTTCCTTCAATAATTTCTCCCTCAAGATTAATGACAACCATATCTTTTGCTGTCATTGTTTCATAATCAATTCCGCTGGGTTTAATAACTACAAGGCCGGTCTCTCGGTCAATGCCACTTACATTTCCCCAAGTATAAATCACTAGTCCTTGTTTAACCAGTTCCAAATTCGCTTCAAACACTTGTATTTTTAATGCATTTATGCGTTCACGCATTGACATAGAATCGGTCACCTGCTTTCTTAATAAGCCATGTTTTGGCATCGTTAATATATTTTATACTTTCTTCAACGGTCATATCCTGTTCATTATCAGCCCACATTTCCACAAGAAAAGGCCCTTGAAATTCCAGCACATCAAGCTGCTGAAATAATTTTTTAAAATCAACGGTCCCTTCACCAAAAGGAACACATTTAAAAACACCTTTTTTTGTATCTTTTAAATGTATTCCCACAATATGGTTGATTCCTTTGGCAAGTTCTAATTCCGGTTCATCTGTCCACTGGCTCAAGTTTCCAAAATCCGGATAAATTTGCAACCACGGAGAATGCACTTCATTAATGAAGCGCATACACCGAGTAATGGTTCCTATAAATGGAGTATCCATAATTTCTATTGATAGCATAACATTTGCACTTGCCGCTTTTTTGGTTGCATACTTTAATCCGTCAATAAAAAGCTGTACTGTTACATCATCTGATTGTTCATAATATACATCATAGCCTGCAAGCTGTATATTTCGAACACCAAGATCTTTTGCTAATTCAATTGCTTTATCCATAATATCAAAGGCTTTTTTACGTACTTGATTGTTTCGACTTCCAAAAGGATATCTTCGGTGCCCACTTAGACATATTGAATTAATATAAAAATCATTATCTGCTAAGAGTTTTTTGATATACTCGCGTTTTTCTTTGCTCCACTCAAGACGGTATAGACGTTCATCGCTTTCATCAATCGACATCTCAATAAACTCATATCCTGCTGCTTTTGCAATTTTTATTTTTGTAGCCCAATCAAATTTATTTGGAATGGCTTTTTCATAAATCCCTATTGGATTATCGCTTAATTTAAACATGATTCCTCCGTTATTGATTTAATGCCTGTTCAACTTTTGTCTTAATTTCTTCTTCCGATAGAAGATTTTTTAATCCTACGACTTTGGCATTTCCAAGATTTGTAAACTCGCCGACGAGTGTCTCAGACACAAGAATAAGGTCATAGTGCCTTGCATCGGATTTCGCTTGACCCACACTAGCATGATGTACTTCACATTGCAAATTCATTGCCTTAAGTACCTTTTCAATCTTCATTTTTATAATTAAACTTGAGCCCATTCCATTTCCACACGCAGCTAATACTTTTAACATTGTTTCTTCCTCCTTATTTGATTACATTTACTATTATAATAATGTCTTAAATGGCAGGTCCGGTTCAATCGCAAATGCATCGTGAAAACCTCTGTCATACATGTATTCCATTCCATCTTTATCGGTTGGCCAAGTAAACTTACCTCCTACTTGCCAAATATAAGGTTTAAACTTGTACTTTAATCGGTCTTTTTTCATGTGCCACAAGGTTGTAATCTCTTTGGGGTCCGCCATAAAATTTGTCCAAATATCATGATGAATCGGTATAACAACTTTGGTCTTTAAGCACTCCGCCATACGCAAAATACCTTCTGCCGTTAATTTATCTGTCATTCCTCGTGGGTTTTCGCCAAATGAACCTAGAGCTACGTCAATCTCATGTTCGTTTCCATGCTTTGCAAAGTAATTGGAGTAGTGTGAATCACCGCTATGGTACAGATTGCCTCCTGGTGTTTTGAATAGGTAATTCAAAGCTAAATCATCCATCTCCTGTGGCATTTTTCCCTTAAGTGTTACTCCTTTAGGCGCTGTAACTAATTCTGTTCGATCAAAAGAGTCCAATGCGACAATCTCAACATCTTTGACTTTATAAGTATCTCCCGGTGTTAATGTAACTAAACGTTCCTCTGGCACTCCCCATGCTCTCCACAAGTCAGTACACGCTTTGGGCCCGATAAATTTTACAGATGCATCTGTATTTTGGCAAACTGCAGCCGCAACATTTTCATCAATATGATCGCCATGATCATGTGTTGAAAGTACAGCGTCAATTTCTTTAATCATAAACGGATCAATCACAACCGGAACATTTCTAAGGTTTGGTTGGAGTTCAACACATCCAATCATTCGCTGATGTTGGTGCTGTTCTTTCATCAAGCCATTTCCATGACTTTTCTTACCTGTTTTTACCCAAAGATCCACACATAAATTCGCATTGCCCTCTGACTTTAACCAGATACCTGTACATCCAAGCCACCACATTGAAAAAGTTCCAGGTTCTACTTTTGTATTTTCAATTTCTTCATTTAACCATGTCCCCCATTCAGGAAATGTGCTTAAAATCCAACTCTCTCTTGTAATTTCATTAATTTTACTCATCTTTGTCTTCCTTTCATATATTATAACATTTTCTAGACTCGCTGCGTTATCCGTTAAATACCTCCAAAATATCATCCACTGTTTTTGCATTAAACAATCTATTTTGTTTTTGATCATCGGATAAAATCTCTACAATTTCTTGAAGCATTTGCAAATGTGTATCTGCATCTACACAAGACAGTGCAATAAATAATTCTGCATCACTACTATTATCTTCCATAAAGCTTACCGGCTTTTTGCTTAGCATAACGCTATAGCCTACAGAAACCGACCCCATCTCAGGTCTTGCATGAGGCAAGGCAATTCTTGGTGCAATAACTATATACGGTCCATATTCTTTAACCGATTCAATCATTCCATCAATATAGGATTGCTTAATATGTCCATGTTTTAATAACGGCTGTGCCGATTGTATTACTGCCTCTTCCCACTGTTCAAATCCTTCTACAAACTGAATATAATCTTTTGTTAATGTAAATCCTTTAATCATAGCTTCCTCCATTTGTTACATTTGTCCATATTTTGTAATACGCTGAATTTTTGTTCAATCTTCTATAGCACTATAGGCCTCCCCCGTCATTGTAAGGCGGCCTACGTACTATGAATAGTTTTATATTCCTATAATCACTTAGTTAAGATTGTTCACTTCATCTCGCATAGTTGTAAAATAAGTCGCTTTGTGGCGTCTATATTGCAATTGAGGGATGATTAACAATAGTGGTATTAATATAATCGGAACAATAATTCCAAGATAGTGCGATAAAACCGTTGTTCCAGCAAATAATGTTGCCCAGTCAAACATTCCCATCCATCCTATAACTTGTTCAGGTCCTGTTAAAAAGCTAAGCACCCACGCCGAACCAAATACTTGGATGAGTCCTGCAATAAAAGGAATGATTGCTGCTGCACGTCGTCCTCCGGCTTTGTTGGCAAAAACAGCTAATGTTCCATTGTCAAAGAACAAGCAAATGAATCCTGCAATAATTAAAACTGGAGATTTTATCAATATTAATGTAAAGATTGCAATGATCTGACCAAAGAATCCAAAGATAAAACCATAAGAAGGGGCTTGAGGTGAAAACCCGAAGGTAACCGCACAATCTACCGCTGGAACTGAACCTTGAAGGATTTTATCAGAAATCCCTTGAAAAGATGCTGTCAATTCTGCAACAAACATACGAACACCTGTCAACAATATGGTAATGTATACCGCGAAATATGCACATGTTTCCCAAACATATGTTGCAAAATAATAATTATTTTCGTTGTACTCGAAGGTATCTTTGCCTAATATAACCATTATAGTTCCAACAAACGCCGTCATAATTAATGAGTTTGCAACAACGTTGTCATTAAGAATTGACAAAAATCCAGGAGCTTCAATACGATTGACATCATGTTCTTTGTTTCCAAGTTTTCCACCTAATCGATATGCAATCCACGCACCAAACATCTGTTGATGTCCAATCGTAAACCCTGCGCCATCTGTCACTTCTTGTGTTGCCTCAATAATTAGATTTGACATAACGGACCAATATGTTCCCATAAGCAATCCTGTAATCACAAGTAAAAATGGTGAAACCGGTTCGCCTCCTACACCTTCAATAACCCAATATAACGCCCAAAGCAATACTGCCGACTGCTGATACATAATATGTCCGGTAATAAACAGCGTTCTTATCTTTGTTATTTTTCTAAATGCAACGAGTAAAATGTTAAAGGCAAATGCAATCATCATGACATATCCAACAAATGCTAAGGAATCCACCGAATCTAAAAATTCTGTTCCTGAAGTTTGTCCAAAGTATGGATCAATAACTAATGCCTCTATTCCATAACGTTCAGATAAACTGTTGATAATCGGGCGAAACGTTCCGACCAAACCTCCCGTTCCTACTTGAAGAATCTTAAATCCAACAAATGTTTTGATAAATCCAGCCAAGGATTCATACCATTTTTTTCCAAGTAACATATATCCTATAAAAACGACTGTACCAAGCAAAAGTGGCGCTTGCCCCAAAAATTTGTTGATAAAGGCTAAGAATAAATTTAATACAAACTCCATGTTGTACCCCTTTCAATACTTAATTTTTTTTCATTCAGACGTCTTTTGATAATATAATTATAGCAACGCATGGAACATATGTCTATAAAATATAATCTTTTGAACATTTGTTCATCACTTTTTTGTGTATCTGGTATATAAATATATTTTATTCGTACTTTTTTTGTATATTTAGCTTAATTCATAGCATACAATGCGGCTTCACCGATCTGACGATTTGCTGACATTACATAATCCTTACCATTAATATGTATGATTCGTACATTGCTTGAACCAACATGTTGATCGAGTAAAGTAGCTTTAAAGCCTTCTTCTTGATGGTATTGCACCATATATAATTGTTGTTCATCTTTACGTGCTCCAAGAACAAATGCTGGCTTTCCATGAATTTGCCCTGCAAATATCGCATGATAAAAATCCATCGTTATAGGATACGTATATACACTTTCATATCCTTGTTCCCCTTGCTTCATAATGTGCATCTGATTGCCATGGAATGGACTAATCAATGCAAACTCAAGCTCTCCGTCTCCATCAATATCAATTGCTGCAACATCACTGACCGGATGATTAAAAATCTGCTCTGTCGCCCAGTTTTCACCCTTTATTGGTGGCATAACGGCCATCACCCCTTCTTCGGATGCCACAAATACAACGTCTTGACCTTTCCAGCGCCCTCGGTTGAATCCATGGTTTTTGGTTAATCCTTCTTTTAATACACTAAGCTCTACATCAATCTTTTGATCTAAATCTTTTGGTAGCGTTGCTATAAAAATCTTACCTGGATGGCTCCAATCTTCCTTGTCTTTTTTCCCCGAGTGCAGTGTACATCCAATAAAATACCTACAATTCTCACTTTCAATAACATCAAACCGATGTAAATAAGGAATATCAAAAATCTTTTCTTCCTTGAACTGCCCTTGCTGATAACGAATTAAATACACTGCGCTCGTCTCTGAATCTACCATAGAATAAAAGCCCTTTGATGCAAAAAAATACCCTTCATAGTCAGGTACTGCAACAATAGACATTGTTCCACCGCCACCTTCCCAAAGCACTTTTTTTGTTTTAAACTGCTCACCGGAATAGATTTGACACGAGCCCACCCCTTCTGCTGCGTAAATCAAATGTGGTTCTTTTTGAATCTCAATCGCGTTAACTGAGTAACATTTAAAAATTTCATCAATAATATGTTTTTGCATGTTTTCATCTCCTTTAAAACTGTATATATACATGTTACAACCTTTTTATACATTTGTACACATATTCATTTTTTTTGCACATATGTTCACTTGATATAGGATTCTTTAAGGACGATATGCATTATAAAAAGCATACTCCTAACAACTGTTTTTGTTAAAAGTATGCTTCATCTGTTGATAAACCTTTATATCAGTTTATCTCTTTTTAATTGTTCAATATGATCTACAACGGTCTTTTCCAATGGGATATACTGTATTTTTAAATCTTTGACACTTTTTGAATGGTCACAAACCAATGGATAACCGACATTTTTCGTGACATATGTCCTAGAAAAACCAATTGTTGGTGCGATAATCCACAGAATCCACTTTGCAACATATCGCTTTGGCAATTTATATTGTGAGGGATAATTTTTCTCGATGATTCGACTAAGATCGAGTAAATCGCCTGCCTCATTTGCAATAATATAGCGTCCTTTTGCTTCTAATGAAAAGGCTGCTAACACATGTCCTCTTGCCACATCTCTCACATCCGAATAGATAAAAGACAATTCAGGCGCCCCCATACTGATGTCTCCGCGTAACATACGTAGAAGGGTTTCTATACTCGTTGAATCTTTTCGCGTGGTCAATGATGGACCTAGCACAAATCCCGGATGAATCGTGACTAATCTCCATCGAAGCTGCTCTTTCTCCATTGCCCATGCTACTTTTTCCGCTTCCGTTTTTGATAGACTATACGCATTGTGTTTAAGTGTACTTGTTGTGTTCCACATTTCTTCATTAAGGGCACCCATTCGGCTATTGTGCAAATCTTGGTTATCCCCATATATTGCTGCAAGGCTACTTGTAAGCACTACTCTCGTCACCGTCTCTGATTTGTTCACCGCATTAAGTACATTCTTCGTTCCCTCAACTGCAGGATCAATCAAATTTTTTTGCGGATCATTCTTATCATCTAGGAAAAAAGGTGACGCTGTATGTATAACGATTTGCGCTCCTGCAACCGCTTCGTCAAAAGAACCTTCATGAGTTAAGTTGGCTTCATAGACCCTTAACGTACCAGGTGATTGTTCTTCCAGTGCTAAAAGATGTTTGTATTTTTCTACTTTGGATTTGTCTCGAACTGTCGTACGCACTTCATGTCCTTCTTGTAGCAAATCATGGATAATCCAAGAGGCGATATAGCCACTTCCACCAGTTACCGTAACAATTGCTTTACTCACATAAATCCCTTCTTTCCTTTTACTCTATCTTCATGGAAAAGTTTAGTTCAAAGTAATTTTCATCTGCCTCTTCTTCTAGTACTAGCAGGTTGTCAAAAGCATATTCATAACCTTTATATTCATAATCACCGGTAACCCTCACCCCTGATTCAACAAACGAAAAATCTTCAAAAGGATTCTGATGAATATGTGTTACAATGCGTTGGGTCACCTTGGAAAACATTATTTCATCATTTAATGCACCGACAAAGGCAAGCGTATCTATAATCATATGATTAGTATATCCACCAATCCACTGTTCCCCCGGTGTTTGGCTCACGGAATAGGAGACCTGAGTGATTTTACCCTCACGAAGTTCAAAATGATACTCCGGATTTTGGGTATGTCCGATTTGAATCTCTACACTTCCATACGATTGCTTCTTAGTCCACTTTCCATTTTCATCTAAAAAAGAATTGTCAAAATCTATTCCGTAGTACGCTGCATAATAATTATGATTTTCTGCAAATTCTTTAATCGTCAACGCCCCAGTGTTTGGTGCAATAAGTTGTGATAACATGGTCAGAAAAAGTCCGGCAATTATTCCTGCATATAAAGCTATCCAGAGAATTGTTCTGTATGTTTTCCTGTCCTTAATGGTGTATGCAACCTCTTCATCCCAGGGCAATATTATTTTTTGCGCACATAGTTTGTAACTTTTCCAAAGTCGAATTAAATTATAAATAGGTATATGGTACCCCATTCCACTTCCAAAAACCTTCCACATGCGTTCAACTGCATGGGCGTATGAAAGCTTTTCGCCATTTTTTTGTGTCAGGCGAAGTCCAAGAATAGCCTTTCCTGGTGTTGTTGCAAACAACTGTAGTAAAAGAGGCTCTAGTGCAAGCATTAGCACCATTGTTACCACTAAATCTAAAAATTCTCCTCCACTACTTCTTTTGGATATATTGATGCGAAATCCAAGGGCAAGTATCATCGACCATAAGGTTGAATATAGCGTCAAGTCAAACATACGTGCAAAAAACCGTCGCCCTGGATAAAAAGCCTGTTGTTCCTCTTCCAATTCTCTCCCCCTCCTTACAAAATTTTACTCCTTTCTATTCTAATCTATATCTGTAGCTATGTCCAATTTTCCCCAAATTATTCTTTGACCAACAATAAATATCCGCATGGTATAACAATGAGTGTCAATACCGAAGACAGAAGCATTCCAAAAATAATCGATGTCGCCATCGGTGCCCATAATGCTCCTCCTGAGATCATTAGTGGCAATAAAGAGATGACCGTAGTAATCATACCAATCATAATGGGTCGAAGACGTGTTTTACACGCTTGTGTAATTGCATCCACCCGGTTATCTTCTTGTTGCACCTTGACTTTAATATAATCAAGAAGAACGATTCCATTGTTTACTACCACACCCATCAGACTTATGCCTCCAAGAAGAGCCATAAATCCAATTGGATATTTCATAATTTTTAATCCCCAGATGATTCCGATAAAGGATAATGGTATTGTGCCCATGATAAGAAAAGGCTCCCTTAAATCTCCAAACTGGAAGACTAAAATTAAATATATGAGTATACAGGCGATAACTGTAGGCACTTTCATTGAAGAAAATGCTTCTTCACTTGTTTCATTTTCACCACCATAGACCATAGAATATCCATCGGGTAGAGAGTATGTCTCTAGTTTTGCCTGTAATTGCTGCATACAGCTATTGGTATTATATCCTTCATTAACGAACGCTCCAACTGTAATCGTTCGTTCGCCATCGCGACGAATAATTTTTCCAAAAGATGTATCGGTATCAATTGTCGCAATCTCTGTTAACGGTATGTTCTCATTGGTCAATTGTGAAGAAATAAAAATTGTCTGTAGCCGTTCAACTTCCCCTTTATTTTCTTCTTCCATTTTTAAAATGATAGGCAAGGGGTCTTTTTTGATATCTTTTTGTTTAAGCTCAGATATTTCCAAGCCATTAACTGCCATTCGAACCGTCGATGCGATTTCATAATTTGAGATACCTACCATATTTGCTTTTTCTTCATTTACTTGTATATTAAGCTTGTACCCATTGTATCCAAAGTTATTCTCTATATTTTTTAATCCTTCAACACTACGAAAATACGGCTCCATGTCTTCGGCAATATGACGTAGCTGATTGATGTCCGGACCGGATATGCGCACCTCTATCGGATAGTTGGATGGCAAGTTAATCTCCAGATATTTTATATTGGTCAGTACTCCCGGAACCGCTTCTTGAATTCTTTTTTCAACATTTTTTGCTTCACTGCGTGTCCCATCAATTAAGAACTGCGCCTTGTTACTTGCCAAGTCATTTGGGAAAAAAGTAATATAGTATTTCATATACCCATCTCCCACTTTATATGAAAAGTCATTGACCGATGATTCCTCATCAAGTACTTGGGCGATTTCTTGACAAATATTTTCAGTATTTGATATGGTTGCGCTGTTGCTTGTCGTTATATTCAAAACATATTGTTCGCGTTCTACCGGAGGAAAAAGTTGTATACTGAGTGTTTTTATAATCACTAGCGACAGGATAAAAATCCCCCCGAAAAGTAAAAGCACTTTTTTAGGATGTGCCAATGAACGTTTTAACACCTGCCCATAACGTTTTTGAAATCGGTTCATGACATGGTCTAGGTGCAATCGTTCCTTTATCTTAGCCATCCATTGAATGTTCACTTCACTCTCTGATTTTGTCAGTGAATATCCAAGTGCAGGAACAATAGATATGGATGTTACTAAAGAACCTATTAATGCAACTGCAACGAGAATTGGAAGGGAATTAACAAATTTTCCGGCTGATCCTTGCATCATCGCTAACGGCAAGAAGGAAGCAATCGTCGTTAATGTGGAGGTAAGAATAGGTATTTTTACATCGTCTACACCATCTGTACATGCCTGTTCTCTAGTTTTTCCTTCTTGTAAGTATAACTGTATATTATCATTAACCACAATTCCGTTAGCTACCATTAAACTTAGGGATATAATCAAAGAAGCAATTGAAACTTGGTGTAACGGAATGCCGCTTATATACATATACCCAAGAACGATACATGTAATTAGCGGAATCGGGAGCGCTACAACAATAGCACTTCGAACTCCCATTGTGATTAATACAACGATAAGGATTAAGAAAATTGCGGATAAAAGGTTATTGGAAAATAGGCTAATGGATTCTTGAACAAAATCCACTTCATTATACACTTCATTCATATGCATTCCAGCGTACAACTGCGTGTCTATAAAAGATTGAACCACCTCTTGAACTCGTTGTTCTTCTCTTATAACATTGACCCCATCCATGTACTGAACCCCTACAAGGATTCCTTTTTCTCCATTAATATAAGTTGTTGCTACATCCGACTCTTCTACGATGTTAACCTGTGCAATATCTTTTAGATAAACAGGTGTCCCTGATTCTCTCGAGACATCGACAATAGTGTTTTTCAGCTCATCTATCGATTCATATTCTCCCGTAATCTGAACAGGAACTTTATTCTCATCTACCTTTAGATTGCCGCCCGGGATATTAATATTTCTTGCCTGAATAACTTGTTGAATGGTTTTAGGTGAGATTTTATACGTCATGAGTTTTGTCATATTCAGTTCTACAACAATCTGCTCTTCTACAGCACCATCAATGTCCACCGCTTTTACAGTATCAATTTTTTTTATGGCATCTGCAAGCATATTCCCATTATCAATCATATCTTTATAGTGATATTGCTCCGAAGATATACCGATAATCAAGCCATATGAACTTGTAAAGTCCGTTTCCACTTTGGGTTCTTCAGCCGCAGCAGGCAGCTCTGTTTTAACCAAATCCACTTTTTCTCGTACTTTATCCCATGAAGTATTTATATCAGCATCACTCATATCTTTTAATGTGACCTTGATAATACCAACCGAATCCATGGCATAGCTTTCTATGTGTTTGATTTCACTTAATGTCCCCACTTCATCTTCTATGGGTTTGATAATCTGCTTTTCAACATCTTGCGAACTTGCTCCTGGGTATATCGTTTTAATTGTACAGATTGGACTAACAACCGCCGGGTTTTCCTGACGTTCCATTTGAACTAGAGAAAACCCACCAAAAATCAATATAATAATTGATAATAAAGCTAATATACTTTTATGATTAATACTCCACTTCGCCACTGTCTTCGCCTCCTTCCACAAGAACTTTATCTCCATCATTGAGCAAGAAGTTGCCTTCGACCACTAATATTTCTCCCGTGTCAAGTCCTTCAAGAATCTGGATACGGTCCTCTAGGATTTCGCCTGTTTTGACTATTCTTTCTTCCACTGTTTCATTTTCTTTATTGTAGATAAATACTTTATCTGCCGCTGATAATCGAATAACTGCTTCGATGGGTACCAAAACAACATCCTCTTCATTCAGTTCTAATGCAACCTCAACAATCATGCCTGCTTTTAACATCTCATCTTTATTGTCTAGAAGCACTTTTACCGGAAACATACGTGTTGCCGGATCTGACATCATGCCAATCTGTTCAATGCTGCCTTCCATTAGCTGATCACTTGCATAGACTTTAACCGCAACTTTTTGTCCTTTTTTTATTTTATTAATATAAGCATCCGATACACCAAATTCTACATACATCTGGTCTGTGCGTCCTACAACAACAATCGGGTATCCCGCACTTACTGTTTCATTGGTATTGACAACTTTTTTCAATATAACCCCTTCAATCGGACTTTTTAAAAATGTATTCTCCATATCATTAGAAGCTTTTTGGATTGAATTTTGCGCTTTGTTCTCTTGTTCCACCGAAGCATTAATCTGAAGCGCATAGGCATCCACTTTTTGCTTCGCCCCATTAAGCTTGACCTGAGTAATCTCTTGAGCATCAAGTGCTTGTTGATAAGTCTCTTTTGCCACGGTATACTTTGTCAACATTTGTTCCAATTCACTTTTTGCCACAGCACCTTCATCATATAATTCTTGCATTCGCTGATAATTGGTCTCCAACAAGTCATATTGTGCTTTTGCCTGTTCAATTTTTGATGGAATCTCCGTATCGGCCTGAAGCTTTACAGCTTCATATTCTGCTTTTGCAATTTCATATTGTAGCTGAGCGTTATTGACACTGATGCCTGCCATATGCAAATCAGCCTGTGCTACATTTTCAGCTAATTGGTAATTCACCGTATCAAGCTTTGCTATAACATCACCGGTCTGTATACGTTCCCCTTCTTCAAATAAAACATTCTCCACAACTCCTGCTAATTCAAAAGAAAGTTTCATGGTTTCCACAGGTTTCACATTACCGCTCATTGTCACTTGATGTGCACTCACCGTAGTATCCACGGTCTCAATCCCCACTGTTTTTTTATCCACTATTTGAGCATTGGGATGCTTTGCACACCCCATCAGCAAAAATATGCAGCCCAGTACCAATATGTTTTTTATGTGTCTTTGATTTTTTTTCATAGCATTATGTCCTCCTTAAATATACACCTGTAGTTTAACTTTACACATGATGATTTTTAGTATAAAATACTCTTGAGGACAAAACAAGAATCAGATTTCTACATATGTATATTAAAACTACATATTGTTGAAACTGTAGATTTTGGAGGTATTTATTATGTCTAAACCACAAGATATCCGTATTCGAACAACTCAAAAAATGATTACAAAAGCTTTAATTGATTTAATGAAAAAAGAAGCTTTTTCAAAGATAACCGTTATAGATATCTGTACACAAGCACAAATCCATCGTACAACTTTTTACAAACACTTCGAAGATAAATATCAATTACTTGAATTCACATTATTAGATATCGAACAAAAATTTGATGACTTTTTCCCTGCATATGACGCTGCCATGTCCGATATAAAGTCGTATTATCTTAATGCCTTTCGTTCTATCCTTGAATTTATCTCCCAAGAAAACGATTTTTTTTTAAATGGGATTTTTTATCAAGAAAACAACTATGTCAATCAAGTCTTTGAAAAAACAGTTTCTTCGTATCTGATTAAGCGTCTGGAAAATGATTCAACGCATTATAATGTTCACTTTGATGTGCCTATACACATTATCTCACTCTACTATACCGGTGCACTCATTTCCTTGACCAAGTGGTGGTTACTTAACCATCAACCTGTTGACATTAATACTCTCGTCAGTTATTTTGAACGCATTGATAACTAGCGCATTCAAAAAGCACATAAAAAAGCTGTAATCAATATAGTGATTACAGCTTTTCATATTTTTAGCACGTTTTATCATTAAAATCCCATAACGCCAGCTGATGCAATTCTTAGGTATTGGTTGAAATTTATCAACTCTACCCCTGGTTCTTTTTCTCCACCGTCAAAGATTAAACTCTCCTCTTCAATTTCTTCAAGCGCTGTAATACGTCCTTCGATAAAACCTTCCAGTCTATATATGGTTGTATCTACTCTTTGCTTTAACCCACCATAGCGTATATCTAACACTTCAAATCCAAATGCTTTATAAGTACTATACCATAATTCACGGTGACTTACATTTAAGCGCTCTATTGCTTCACGTAAGTCCGGAAGTTCCTTATCAATCATCTTACGTAAACCTTTCATATCTTTAGCTTTATACGCCTTAGATATATGTATGCCTAGTTCAGCTTTAATGCTTAATACTTCTGCCAAGTTTTTATAAAACTCCATAAGTAAAGGATACTGAGATTTTGTCGTATATTTTTCAAGCGTCTCCTTGAGTTGTTCATAATGTTTAGGCAAATCAAGCCCTTGCACATGACAATCAAAAAGACCGCCAAGCAACTCTTGCCACAAAATGTATTTTGAAGGATTGTATACAGATGTATGACTCGCGGTATAATCCGTACCCGGTGTCCCATCAAATTGACCCATCGCCAAAAACGCGTCAAAAGACTCGCCTACACAGGCTTCAAACCTTCGTTTTAAATGCTCCGTATCAACGGTGTCCGTATACCCATGCTCACTATGCAATTGCATCCCAAGCAACGTTCCAAAGATATTGGCTTCATTGCCGTCATCTCCCCAAGCAGTAATTAAAACTTCCTGCACCTTTTTTTTCTTACATGCCTCCATATATGCATTGGCTGTCAAAAAAACTTTATTGTAATTGACAGCAGGCCCATTCCAAGTCCAGACTCCACCGGCAAAAATCGGTACTTCACCAAAAGCCATATGCCGATCAATACACTGCTCATAGAACTCTTGATTGTGGTGATAATAATCCCAATAGACTAATCGTATGTCTTTGGGTTTACTCTCAACAATTTCTTGAGATACTTCTTTATCTAGAACATAGTGATTCTCCGTATCTGTCAATGCTCGAAAAAACATGTCACTCCACATGGACGCACAAAGCTTATGCTTTTGAACAATCTCCATAACAGCTTTTAGATGCCGACGCATAATATGGGTACGTGTATGATAGCCATTATTTTCCAGGTACTTACCTGTACCTAGTAAATGCGCTTCATCCATACCTATATTGATTCTATTGGATCTAAAGGGTTTTGTTGCTGCGACAATCATTTGTTCTACAAACGCATAGGTTTTTGCTTCCCCAACAAGAAGGTTTTTAGGTGTATCTTTAATAGATTGTGTCCAATCCCACTTAAGCACTTCTCCTAAATGTGCCAATGTCTGAATACAAGGGAATATTTCAATCCCTAACGCATGGGCATAATCATCACATGCTTTTAATTCATCATAGGAATATCTTCCCCGTTTATATCCAAAATATGGCCGTTCTTCAATTGTAAATGTATCTTCCATGTATAATGCAAATTGATTAAGCCCCATAAGTGCCATTTTACGCAAAAACTGCTGTATGGTTTCTACTTTCATCACGGCATTTCTTGACACGTCAACCATAGGACCCATACGTTCAAATCTAGGGTGTTCTACAATGTGAAATGTGCTTTGTTGACTATGTTCAACCAAAATCCCCAGCGCTCTAAAAAAATGATGGGCTTTTTCGTATTTGATAATGTAGGTTCCCTCTCGTTCCTTGACCACTTCCAAGTCCCCTTGAACTTCATATACATAGACTTTATCGGCTGAGATGTCCCCTTTGTCTTGCGCAATGATATCAATTCCCAGCTCATCTGCAAGGTATCGACATCCTTGTATTAAATGTTGTATCTCACCTATTAACTGAAGCCTCATAATCTTATCCTTTCACAGCGCCTTCTGTCACACCACGCGCCACTTGTTCACTTAGAATAATATACACAATAACCGATGGTATCGCTACTAATGTCATCACGGCAAACTGAACCGCATAATTTGAACTATATTGCCCTGTAAAGTTAAATACGGAAAAAGCTAACGTCTTTTTATTTTCACTCCCTAAAAAAGTCGCTGCCATGATGAATTCATTCCACGCTGCAATAAATGTCATCACTGAAACTGTGACCATAGCCGGTTTTGTTATCGGCAATATAATCTTAAAGATAATCTGGTAAATATTACATCCATCAATAACCGCCGCTTCTTCTAGTGCTTTGGGAAGTGTCGACATAAATCCACGCATAATAAGGGTAGATATCGGTAACTGAAAAGCAACATAAGGAATAATTAATCCTGAATACGTATCATATAAACCTATATTTTTAAAGATAACAAAGTTCGGTAATAACGTTGCGTGAATCGGAATCATCATTCCCAGAAGCAAAATAGTAAAGACAACTTCCTTAAGCTTCCACTGCATTCTAGCAAACACATAACCAAGCATACTTGACAAAATAACCGTAAGACTAATGGTAAAGAATGTAACTAAAATACTATTAAATAAATACGACGGTATATTCCCCTGTGTCCATGCCAACTCATAGTTAATCCACTGAGGTGGATTAGGCCACTTCAATAGATGTGAACCGAATAAATCCCCACTTTTGTTTAACGAGAAAACCACTAGCCATACTAAGGGAAATAACTGACCAATTGTAATTAGCATCAAAATAATAAATGTTACACTTTTGTTTATCCTTTTTTGTTGAACCGATCGACTATTTGATATTGTTCTCATTGTTCCATCACTCCTTAATAATCTTCTGTCTTAAATATCTTGTTAAATCCACCAGTAACTATCAAACAAATAAGAACAAATACAACTGAAATCGCATTCGCATAACCATATTCATAGGAATTAAATGCTGTAATATATAGATAATTTGCAACAAATTGCGTCATATTTCCCGGTCCGCCATTGGTAGTCAGGTAAACCGTTTCCATTTGTTTAAAAGCGGATATAATTGCTATAAGCATACATACTTTTATAATCGGCTTAATTAGCGGCAAGACTACATGTATATAGACTTGTAACGGATTAGCCCCATCAATTTTTGCCGCTTCATACATCTCTACACCAATCCCTTTAAGCCCGGAATAGTAAAACAAAAATGCCCATCCAAACCCTTGCCACATAACTATAAAGATAATGGACCAACGCGCAGTAAGCGGATCTGATAACCATGCCCGACCAAGATCTCCCAATCCGACCGAACTAAGGATTGCATTAACAAATCCATATTGTGGATCTAAAAAAGATACCCACATCTTTGCTGTTACAACAATAGAAATAACACACGGAATAAAGAAAATTGTTCTAAAAATCCGTTCCCAACGTCCTCCGACTTTATCTACCAACGCTGCCATAAATATTGCAAAAGGATGCTGTACGACGATTAAGACCACACCTAAGAGCATTGCATTAAGCACCGACTTAACAAATACTTTATCATCCGTCAAAATCTCAATATAATTTTCAATTCCAACAAAATTTGCTTTTCCAATACCTTTCCAATCCGTTGATCCAAGATAGACACTATAGATAATTGGAATAATCACAGCAAAAGCAAATAAGAGCATTCCAGGAATCAACAGCGATGCTATCACCCATTTGTTTTCTAATACTTTTTTCATATACACCTCTATATTAAAGGGAGGGAAATCCCCTCCCTTTCTTTCTTCATTTAAAAAACAACTTCATTACAGTAACGCTTATCTGTCCTCAATAGCTTTAGCAATACCTTCCACATATTCTTCTGGAGAGATTACTCCGACAGCAAGCTCTTGTGTAAGATTCATAACATCTGTCTTAAAAGAAGGCGAGGAATAATCTATCCAAACCGTACCACTTGTGTCGACACCATTTTCTAAGATGGCAACAACATCTTTTTGCATTTGTGTCTCATCACCTGTAAAATACCCACTAAATTCTTGAGCCGGCATTGCAATGCCTGTTTGCCATGCAGCTTTTGCCCATACCTCTGGCTGCATAATGAATTTTAGCATTTTAATAGCCTCTTCTTTATTTTCAGAATGTTCTGAAACTGCAAATCCACCACCATACCAACAAAGCAAGTTCTCAATTGAGCCTTCACCATCTTCAAATCCAGGTACAGGCATTACTGCAACATTTTCTCTAAAGCTCTCACTGTAAGCTTCACTTTTAGCTAGACCAACTTCCCAAGAACCCATATAGTACATCGCCGCTTTTTCCTGACCAAATAGATTCAGTGCCGCACCATAATCTGCGCTTAAATACGAATCTTGGAAAACATTGTTAGCTGTTATATCTTGTAATGTAGCTGCTGCCTTTAAAAACTCTTCTGATGTTGTCACATCTACTTTTTGGTCTACAATATCATAAATTAACTGCTGATTACCTGTTTGCTTAACTAATATCTCTTGTAATAACACACCCAGCGGCCATCCATCACGACCATCAAAAGATACCGGAGAAAGTCCCGCTTCACGAAAAGCAGGTACTGATTCGATAATGTCTTCCCATGTACCTGGAACTTCAACATTGTTGCTTGCAAGAAGGTCTTCATTATAGTATAAAACCATAAAGTCCAAGATTTTAGGAAGACCATATAATTTTCCATCTTTCATGAATCCATCAAGTGATCCCGGAATAAAATTATAATCTTCAAAATCTTCAATGTTTAATTCCGCTGCATATCCATTGGTTGTAATTGGGTCAAAAAATGTCGAGCTTCCCCATGCATTGAACAAATCAGGCAATTCATTTGATGATAGGTATGCTGTAATCTTTTGTTTATATGTTTCACCTTCTAATGCTTCGATTTTCAACTTTACATGTGGGTTTTCAGCAGTATACTGGTCAAAAACCGTTTGCTCCAAAAGTCCTAACCCCGTTGTTCTGTCTGGTAAGTGAGTAAATACTGAAAGCTCAATTTCTTCAACTGCATCATCACTATCACTTGATTCACTTTCTGTTTCTTTCGTATCACTTTGCTCGGATTGAGCTGCTCCAGATTGTTCCCCCTCTGCTGTATCCCCCTCTGGTGCTCCACATGCTACAAGACTTGTTAACATTGCAACAAGTAAGAACATGGTCAATACATGTTTCATTTGCTTTTTCATAATACTTATCCTCCTATTTGATTTGTGTTCTCATCATATCCTAGGATTTAACATAGAACTAGGGCTCATTTTTTAGATTCGTCCCTTTTTTTATATATTAATCTCTACGCGATTGACACCAAAAATGATATGATTTAAGATACTCTTATGTAAGAATTTTTTCAACACTATATGACAATCGGCTTGGAGAAATAATGAAATTATTAATCAATAAAATCAATCGTCTAAGTATTCGCAACAAAATTTTACTCTTTTTTTATAGTATTATCCTAATGGTCACAATCTTTATTTCTTTGTATTTTCAAAATCGACATAACCAGCGTTTGACCGATATTATTACCACGCAACACTCAACCACCCTTCATCAAATTGCATCCGACCTATCGTTTATTCAAGATGATCTAAGAGATATCTCCACTTATCTGATTATTAATTCTGATCTGCAAAATGTCATAGAAGCCAATCGTGAAGTTGAGACTGACACATTATATAATCAAAACAACCTTAAATTCATCTATAAACTCATCGCTTCAAAGTCATACATTTCTTCTGTTATTATCTATGGACATCGTGAAGCACCTTTATTTTTTGTATATACCGATGAAAGCACCGATAACAATGCGTTTAGCCAGATTAAATCTACCGATTTATACAACATCTGTAAGAATCTTAATGGTAAGCCCTATTGGCATCTGCTTGATACCAACAACAAGGATATCATTCTGAATAATTCCTTTGACAAATTTGCCCTATCTCGCGTCATTGTCAATCCGCTAAGTAAAGAATTTTATTATCATGGATTTTTAACCATTACATTTAATCATGATGTGATTGATAAGAGTTTATCATCTATTATTAATACCGAGCAAGAACGTATCGTCATTTACTCTGATTCCGGCGAAAAAATATATGCCTTTGGCGCATCTTATGAAAATGAAAACACGGAGTTTGATTGGCTTCAAACAATGACTGAAGATACACAATATGTCGACAAACAGTTTATTGTTTCAAATCAGCACTTGCCACAAACTGATTGGACCATCTATTCCATCACCAACAGAGATTATTATACCGAATCTTATACGAGAGATTCAACGGTTTGGCTATTTATTATTATAGCATGTATTGCCATTACATTGCCCTTATCCCTCGTTTTATCCACCTATATCAGTGCCCCTATTAAACGCCTCTTGCAATCAATGAAGCATTTTGAAGAAGGGGATTTTAGTGTCAGTGTTCCTGTAAAAACTTACGATGAAATCGGTATATTAAGTGAGAGCTATAACAAAATGGTTATAAATATAAAGTCGCTTATTGATGAAGTCTATGTTCTTAAACTCCAAGAAAAAGAAGCCGAACTTAAGGCTTTGCAAGCAGGAATCAACCCACACTTTTTATACAATGCTTTAGATTCCATCTACTGGAAGGCATTGTCAAATGACCAAGAGGTTATCGCTGAGATGCTCTTTTCGCTATCACAGATTTTTAGATTATCGCTAAGTCGCGGCAATGATCGTATACAGATCACCAAGGAATTCGAACTTGTAAGACATTATCTTACGCTTCAAAAAATGCGCTTTAACGATAAGCTAAATTATACCATTTATCTTGATGATACGATAAAAGAGCAAATGATTCCCAAACTTATTATTCAACCCTTTGTTGAAAATGCAATTATACACGGTATTGAGCCGCTAGATACTCCCGGAAAAGTTTGTGTTGAAGGTTATCTATCCAATGATCAGATCATCTTTAAAATCATTGATGACGGGGTTGGATATGCACCAGATACCAAGACACAAAAAACAAGTTCCGGATACGCTATTGACAATATTAAGGAGCGTTTGTCCTTTATCTATCCAAGCTATGAATTGATCATTCACCCCAACCAACCTTCTGGAACCCGCGTTATACTAAAGATTCCCTACAAAGGAGATAATAATGTACAAACTATTAATCATTGATGACGAGCCCGAGATAAGAAAAGGGATAAAAAATGTAATACAGTGGGAGGCAAATAACATCACGGTTTGCGCAGAGGCTTCTAACGGAATTGAAGCCTTAAGTTTAATTGACGAGATTCGTCCTGATATTATTCTTGTTGACATACGAATGCCTAAAATGGATGGTTTGGAACTGTTAAAAGTATTGAAAGAACAAAATACGCCATTTCATGCTATTGTCCTTTCTAGCTATGATGAGTTTAGCTATGCTCAACAGGCAATGGCTCTTGGGGTTCAATCTTACTTGCTTAAACCCAGCCGTCCAGCCCAAATACTGGATGCCGTATTAAAAATAATTGCTACCATTGAATCGGCAAGTGCAAAAGAGCAAAAAATAGCTGAGCTATATAACCAAGTCAAGCACAAGAATTCTCTCTTAAAAGACCGTTATCTCATTCAATGTATTGAAGGCAATCCACCCGTTCACATTCCGTCAATCAATCTATCTATCTATCCCGAGAATATTTTGGTATTTATTCTTGGATTAGATACCAAGGAAAATGTTATTGGACAAGATATGAGCCTCATTAATTTTTGTATCATAAATATTGCAGAAGAAATCTTTTTGCATGCTTATCCCTGTGAAATCATAACCTACAATCAACAGGTTATCTTACTGTGCAATGACAAGATAAACAAATTGCAATGTGAAATCATTCCTCAGTTTCGCCATCTTCAATTGTATTTAAAAAAACAGTTTGATATCTCTGTCTCTATAGGTATCAGCCGTGACAAAGCTACCCTTTCCAATATGGCTCCATCCTATCGACAAGCTTCTATGGCTCTTGACCAGTGCTATTTTATGGGAAAACAAAGTATTGTTCAATATCAACTCGACTTTTCAGATCATCTTAAGAAGCTCGATTATCCCATCACAATACAGTCTGAACTCATTAATGCTTTGTTTAATGGCACTCCAGAAGATGTTAGTTATCATTTTAAGCGTTTTATCGCATCACTAAAAGAAACCGCTCTTCATAATGGTATGTTTAATCAACATTGTTATACACTAATACTTTCTATTTTTCAAGTTTGCAGTGAGCGAAGCCTTGTCCTTAGTGATGATATTCATAATTTTGCTTTGAATTTTCTATCTGATACCGGTGCATCTCAAAAGTACGAGGTCGTTGAAAAGACATCTTCATTAATACAAATGACCCACGAAGAAATACATAAACGTCAGCACACGAATAATACCATTAATATTTGTGTAAAATACATCAAAGAAAACTACGATAGTAATATTAGCTTAGAAAAAGTTGCCTCCATCGCCCACATCTCGCCTGGATATCTAAGTCAATTATTTAAGCAGGTCATGGAAGTCAATTATGTCGATTACCTTAATATTATCCGTATCGAAAACGCCTGCACTTTACTCAAAGATACAACATTAAAAACCTATGATATTGCAACAATGGTCGGCTATAAAAGTGAAAAATATTTCTCAAAAAAATTCAAGCAATATATGCATATGACTCCATCCGAATATAAAAAAGGACTATTACACTAATGTGATAGTCCTCTTGCTTGTTTTCCCGTCATGTGCTCAATATCAATTGCAATAACCAAAGCTCGGTTACATCCTTTTATCGTTCGCATTTTTTCATCTGTTGGTCGATCTTTGGCATATTTTTCTACAAGGATTTCAAAGGCTTCAAACCATTCTTGTTCATCCTCCACCACTCGCGCTCTTCCAAATGCAACAACACTTCGATAATAGGATGTATACTCTTCACTCACAATGGTATCTTCGCCAACAACTGTAAAGGCGACCTTACTGTTTTTTTGAATCGCATCAATTTTATGTCCTTCTTTAGCTGAGTGAAAATAAATTTTTCCATCCGTATAGACATAGTTGAGTGCAACAGTATAGGGGTACCCATCCTCACCATGACATGCCAAAATCCCATGGGATCCATTGCTTAAAACCTTATGCGTAAGTTCAATAGACATTTGTTGCTTTTTCCGACGTAAATCTCTGAACATATTATATATTCCTTTCAAAACCTAGATACCTTGTTCCTTGAAACGTCAGTGTCCCCACATCTGCTTCAACTAAGTATCCATATTCTTGGCTACTCACATGCAATTCAAGTCTATCTCTGCTTTCAAATTCAAACGTCACATAATAGGATGTACTTGAAGAGGTATGATGGTTATTGCCATGATGATGTCGACTGACATTTTGACGCTTTGAGACCACCGTTGCTTTAACAGCCAAACGAGGGGAATGGTTATTTTTATTCCATTGAGTAATTCCTTTTACCAAGATCACAACAAACATGGTAATAACAATAAAAAAAACTAAGAAAAATATAATACTAAATCCTCCACCAAACATAAAACTTTCCAATGGATTTGAATAATACATATACAGCCTCCTATTTAGTCATCATCCTGTGTATTCTACTTTATTAATATATGCAATGAGCTCATCAATTCCTTTGTGCTGATGTGCACTCACTTGAAAAATCTTTTGGCATCCTGCTAGTTTGAGCCACTCAATAGCTTGATGTATATTGGCTCCTTCTCGGTCAATCTGCGTTACAATACCAATAACTTCACGATTGGCCATCGCCGTTACATTTGGTGGATATAGAGAAAAAGGTTCCACCGCACTCATAAGCAGCCCTATCATATCCGCCTCATAAGAATAAAGTGCCAACGCTCCGCCTAAATTACTGTTTTGAGCATATTCTCCTGGAGTATCAATGACTTGCTCATAGTGATTGACATATTGGGTTTTATGGTAATGAATTTTTTCTCCTCGAAGAGCTTGTTTTAGGGTTGTCTTACCACTTTCGCTTCGTCCAACTAACATGATTTTTCGTTTATTCATTTTCTTCATCCCATAATCACGTCTTCGTTACGTCGCAGATGGTAAATTTAAGCTTTTCTTCACAATAGTTTACGATTGCATGCATCGCTGCTTCGACTTCTGACACTAAACCCGTCACAATTAATGTTCCGCTAAATCGGTCAACAAAGCCAAGCTCTACATTTGCATTTTTAATCGCAACATCTCCTGCGATAACCGCAGTCTCTGCCGGGCTCATTGTTAGTATTCCAATAGCTAGTTTTGAGTAATCTATATCTGGGTTTAATCCTAGCTTTTGGTAGATAACTTCATCTGGATTAGCAATAATATGTGCCAATGTAATCTGTTTTCCAGGTACGATTTCTTGAACAATCCGCATTTTTTCTCCCTCAGATGGGAAATTATTCATCGCCATAACTGTCTCCTTTATTAGTCATTGTTTGTCTTACTCTACATTCCTTTGATAAAATACAAGCCCCAGTCGATGACCATATTTTTGTGCCACGTTTGTAAGTTCCCCCATATAGCGAAACCCCTTTTTTTCGTGGAGTGCAATGCTTCCTTGATGTTCAAGAAACCATTCCATACCTTCTTCATATGTAAAGGGTTCTTCTTCAAAAGAAGCTGTACCCGCATCAATATTTGCATTATAGATGGCTAACACTTGAGCGATATCCTCAATCTTTGCTTTACGCGTCATACGCCCTCCTCGTGATGCATTAATAATTTCACCAAAAAGTATATCATACTTTTGAATTTTATACTATATGCCATCTTTTTATTCAACGCGGAGTAGCTCTTTACGCATACCATCAATAATAAAAACAAACTCTTGCTCATATGCATGTACAGTGACCTTATACACAGGATTTGCCGTTACGTCCAGCCAAATCCCGGTAACGTCTTCTATAGCCTCATGCGGCATCGCCTTTAGTGCTTCTTCTTTTGTTATAAATGCTTTGGCAATCGCCTCAGAATTATATTGCCCATCCATTAGCCGCATGTCACCTATACTAATTGTCGATAGCGTACCGGATGTATGGTAACCAAGATTTATCACTGCCTGTTGGTCCAAATAGTGTGGTTCATTGATCATATAGGAAAAATAATATCCTTCTTCAACAAACTCTCCATCGATTTTCACAGCTACATTTGCTCTTGCACTATCGAGTGTCAATGTCTTCCTCCCTAGCTGTTGTATAAATTCATCTGCCAATCGGTGCACTTTATCCTGGGTAAGAATCGGTTTATCTTTAATATCTTCTGTCCGTAAATTTCTAGAATAATCCAAGGTCTGATGTTCGTAGATACTTACACTATCCTCGCGTTCACCAACAGTCTCGTAGCGCTTTAGGCTTGTGTCCACCTCACCTTCTTCATAAGAACTCTCCTGCGTATTCAATGCAAATTCAACAGTTTCCCCATAAACCCATTGACTTAGAATACTTAGATAATAAAAATCGTCTTCACTTGCCACGCGATCAATATGTGTATCGCGTATCAGCTCCTGTGTATCATCATACTGAATAAATCCAAAATCAATATGTGCTTTATATGTTTCCATTGCATTATATAACAGATAAAACAATTCGCCTTCATAGAAATATAAATATTGAATCGTCTTCTTTTTGTCGTCATCTTTTTCTTGATATATATATTCTTTTTGAATCCCATTAATATCATCAATGATATGTTGATTAAATATGATAAGGTTTGCAAGTCCCTCTTTGGCCTCTGGTGACAGTCTTTGTTGGTTAAGGGCATATTCAATGGCTTCACGTTCATTATAAATGATGTCACGAAGCTTCCAAGTGTCTATTTGATAGTCTTTATAATTATAACGAAACTCCGTTAAGCGAAGCAGTTGATCATAATACAGAAACCTTTGTTCTAGCAAATATGCTTCCGGTTTAACCTCATAGATTAATCCCTTCATCAAGGTATTAAGGTTTTCTAGACTATCAAGCCCCTCTTGGACAAGCACCTGATTCATTTGCATGATTTTTTCTTTATCTTCATAGATCTCTTCACGAAATTTTTGCCAAAAAAAGTTCGTGACTGCTATAACAATAATTAATATGGCAATTATTTTTAATACAAGCTTTATATTTCTTCTAATTTTTTTTTGAAGTTCCTCTTTTGCCTTATCTTTATTCATAAATTATATCCTCCTCATTAATAGGTAAGCTCCATGTATGCCTTTGGGGAATGTCTTGATAGCTTCTTGTTCCATATAGCAAATGATTCTCTTGATATATCTGATATCCATAGATTGCTAGAATCACCGTATTAACATCAGCACTTTCGCGCAAGTGAATTGTTTTTGTAATATACTTATCATTACTTGAACCGGAGCTTCCACTTGTTTTTACTTCTTCTCCTTGAGAATTATACATATAAAGTTCATCCCAAAGGCTAATATATGCAGGTGTATCTGTGTCTAATAAAATTGGCGCATCCGCCTCATAAGCATAGCGGATTTCATAACTATTATCTTGAGTAATGTCTGCATCTATGATTTCAAGTGTCAAATATTGATTCACCTCAATCTTTATAGGGAACTCTTCTTGAAGTAGATTCACTTGAATCTGCTCGTTTTCCATAAGGTTATAACTAAATTCATACCCTAAAAACACAAGCAAAGGTCGTCCATGCCCCTCTAGATTGTAATCGTCAATATTAAATGTCAACACAAACGGTTCCCCCGATTGCATCGTTTCACTAAGCTCTACTCTTTCTAGTGCCGCTGTTTCTCGAATTTGTTTATTATAACTTTCAGGAAAAATCAGCCCAAAACTTAACGCATATGCATTATTGTCGATTTCTTCTCTAAGCCACTTTGCAATAGTATAGTCCATAACAATGCGAAACTCCTTTGTCAAACTATCATAACTATACCCCTTCACTTCAAGAGAAAGTGTATCACCTACACTTACTTTTTTATTCATGGCTTGTTCAATGCTCCAGACATTCATCTTCACATTTTGGGCTTCAACCGTAAAAAAAATCGGAAGCATCACAATAAGGACAATTACCGTGACATACTCTAGTCCTCGCCAGTTTTTTTTGCCGTTACTGATGCGTCCTATCCTTCTATACAATTCTTTTTTACTATTGACAAGTCCTGAAGCATGGATGGCATAATTCTTTTTTCCTTGATGAGATGCTAATTGAATTAATGTATTGCCATAGTTTTGGTATTTTTTTTCTCCCATGATCGCGATGACTTCATCATCACACGCATATTCAGCATCCATCTTCATCCATTCATGCGCGATCCATATAATAGGATTAAACCAATATATGGCTTTGACAATCCAAAATCCCCATTGCATAATCAGATGTTGACTGCCAAAATGGACTAACTCATGAAGAAGAATCTGATAGATTACTTCATCATCATAGTCTAAGACTTCATAGGGTAATATAATCATCGGATGGATGACACCAATAAGGGCCGGCGTATCCATATAATAACTATACCTTATTTGCAGTCGCTCAACTTTTGCATGTTTTGCCGCTCGATATGCCAACACATCGATGCGTGGGTCTGTTGAACATTCATCATCTTCAAGTGCCTTCATCAAGGTTAAATAACTGACCAATGGAAACAACATAATAGAAAAGACACCAAACAGCCATATATATACAAGTATATCCATCACTCTTGTACTCCAATTAGGACTTTGATAGACTTCTTTTTCCAGCGCTCCATATGTAATTAACTTCTGATTCACCTGTGGATTTGCAATAATTTCTCTTGATTCTTGGAATTCTTCAAAGACGATAGGCACATAATTTTCGATACTGGTTTGAAGGGGTATCTCCCATAGAAAAATTAATCGTATTAAAAATAAAATCCATAAAAAATACATGAATTTCGCCTTAATTCTTCGTAAAAAAAGCAAGCGTACTATGACGATAATACCAAACATCATTGAACTTACCAACGAAATATAAAACAAGCGTTCAAGTATTCCTCTAAGTATTTCCATATCAATCCTTTCCTCTATCCAGCAGGCGTTTGAGATCACTAATCTCTTCCTCACTAAGGGCTTCTGCTTTTATCATATTTGTCATAAAGGCTTTAACTGATCCCCCAAAAATACGTTGAATAAAGTCTTGGCTCTCCTTCGCTCGAATAACCTCATGCTCTGTCACCGGAAAATAGCGGTACGCCTTTCCATCTTTTTCAAAGCGTACATTCCCTTTTTTTACCAAACGATTAATCAGTGTTTTTATAGTTTTTTCTTGCCACGCTGTCTCTTCTAATGCCTCAACGATTTCTGCTGCCAATGCTCCGGGTTGTTGCCACAATATTTCCATAACCTTCCATTCTGAAGGCGATATCTTCTCTTGCATTATTTCACCTCATTTTAATGTCATCATATAAAAACAGCGATTACAGATGTAATCTTTATTAAATATTACATCTGTAATCGCTGTTTTGTCAAGGTTTTTATTTATATATCAACATTTCATTTTTGCTTTCATATCATACATCATCGTATCGACACAATGAAAAAACTCCCCAAAGTTTTCGCCTCTTGCATACGTCGTATGTGGATAGAGCTCGTGTCCTAAAGCTACACTAAACGGATATTCACATTTTAGATTTACTTCATCAACCAATTGGTAAAAGTGCCTTTTGGCGTTTATAAAACGCTCTTGATCAATGTCAATCAACAAGCAGGCAAACTCATCTCCACCTAAGCGATAACAAGAGCCCATATCACCAAAGGCTATCACCAGGCATTCATAACATGCTATAATAGCCGCATCACCCATGGTGTGCCCATATGTATCATTAATGATTTTTAACTGATTAATATCTGCAAGAACCAGTCGAAAATTGTCTGTATTTTCTTTAAGTAAAAGCCTATCCAACTCTTTTTCATAGGCTGCTCGATTTTTCGCTTTTGTCAAAGCATCTTGATAGGCCATTTGTTCAAGATAATTCGCCTCATTTTGTATTATGAGAAGATTCTTGACATATAGAACTGTCTCAATAAATTGAAAGGTCAAAAACAAAGCAAATCCTATTTTGTTGTATTGCATAATTTTATCAAAATCCTGGCTAAAGAAAAAAATAATTTCTATAAAGCCCGTCATCAATAGGACACTATAATACATAAAATATTTTTTTGCGATACGGCTACGTCTAACAAAGCTCTCAAATACCAGCGTCAGACCAACCCATATAATGCTCACGCCCATCACTCCATTGACCACTAAAGCCGATTGTATAAACGGAACGACTCCTAACATCTGAAGAACTAACGTTCCCCAAAACAGGATATAGAAGATGCGAACAAATCGGTCAATCGCTTTTTTATATGCACTTAAAACCGCGACTTCAAGGTAACGAATCAATGCCAGCGGGAACAGGGCAATCATCAAGTAACTAATACCTCCAAGGATAAATCGGTTGCCTGTAACCCACTGCAAAACCCGCATTTCCGATATCATCCATATACTCGTTCCAATAGAAAAGCCCCCTAGGTAAAACAAACGCTGATCCCCTAAGTTCTTTAAAAAAAAGGAAGCCACAATAACGATAAGCCCTATGAGCATCATAAATCCTGCTACAATAAGTCCAATCAAATGTTCATCCATAACCGCAAATACCAATGCATCTCCGGTTCCGTAACGCACTTCATTGATGACACCTTGGAATACATTTACCTGACTATAATATTCAAGTCTAAGTTGTTGTCCTTGTGCATCTACTGGAAGTGTAATCAAATGCCACATGCTGACTTCTGGATAGGTTAAAAGCCCTTCACGGTCACGTTTGTTCTCAAAAATAACCTCATCATTAATATACACTGTAATATCTTGCATCGAAGCTCTAATTAAAAGGGACTGCCCTTGCCCCAAATCCTTTGGAAGCCTTGTGGATGCTGTAAACAAGGCACTGCGCTCATCTTTTGCAAAACGATAGGGCAATTTTACATCCTCATAGGTCCTATGTTGTGTAGATACCGTCCATGGTGTATTCAATTCATATACAGGTTTATCCACCAAAAACAGCGTTTTCTCCGGAGAAAAAAACGCTAAAATCACGATTACACAGATGACTATAATCGTTACAATATAAACCTTATTCACATCAAATTGCTTTCGAAGCCTCTCTAGCATAATTGCTTTCTCCTATTCATCATGAATATTAAGAAAACCATTACCAAACACCATATGTGATTCCATTACATTAATTAAAGCTTTCGGATCAATATCGCTAACAATCCGTTTGAGTGCTCCAAGTTGGCCAATACTTATGACCGTATATAGAACATAAGTGTTTTTCTTGGTATATGAACCCATCCCTTTAATAAGTGTGCATCCACGTCGCATCTCACGGTTAATTGCTTTTGATACGGCATGTTCTTGGCTGGTAATAATAAACACAGTCCTTTTATAGTTTAATCCTTCCATCAAGTACTTAATCGTCGTTGACGTAACATACATTGCAACTAACGTTGTGATTGCAATATCAATTCCAAAAAAAATGGCCGATAAACTAATAATAATAATGTTAAATCCAAAGCCCACGGAAGCAATACTGTACATATACCGCTTATGGACAATCTTTGCAATAATGTCATTGCCGCCTGTAGAACCTTCTGACTTAAAAACAAGGGCAAACCCCACTCCATTTAAGATCCCACCTAGAAGTAGGGTTGTTAGCATCTGGTCCGAATGAAACGACACTCCTTTTGTCAATGTCAGACAAAGAGAGAGCGACATCATCCCAACCAAGCTGTAAAAAATATATTCACGATTAATCAGCTTATACCCAAGAATGAAAATAGGAATATTTAAAAGAATGATACTCAGTGAAATGTCAAATCCTAATGAAAGATTTAATAAAATAGCAATTCCTGTAAATCCTCCCGAGAGAATATTATTGGGAATATATAGCCCATTGATACTTATACTTGAAATTAAGGTTCCTATAAATATCATGATAATCCGTTTCATCAGTGTTCGCATTCTTTCAATATCCATGTTGTCCTCTTTCGCTATACTATTTTTACTGCAAATAAATTTCTTTTTTATTTTAACAGAACACAGAAACTATGTCACGTTATCTCAACGAGATATTATTCTTAGATTAACGAAACTTTCGATTCCGATTCCCATATCCTATGCCTGCACTACGTTGGCTTGCACGTTCAAAAGCTGCTTGATGATTTAGAGAAGCATTACGCAACGCTTCAAAAACCTGACGTACATCCATATCTAAATCTTGTTCAAGAAACATATCATACATGGCAATATTATTGATCTCAGCTTGGATTCCAACTGTATATATTTCTGCCAATGTATCCGGCAACACAATATAGTCTTCTTCCTCAAATTCAGGAATTTCAATATCTCTCGCCTCAAACAAACCTAATACCGCTTCTTGATGCGTCATCTCCGCCTTAATAATATTAGTAAATGGCGTCCCAACACCAAACTCCTTGATAATCGCAGCATATTCTGCTTCTGCCATCACTTCGTCTTCAAGTGCATATGTCAACATCTGCTCTAATGTAAATGTGTCTTGTTCAAAGGCCGCGGCTGAACCAATACTTTCTTCTTGAGCCCAACTGGCTACTGTAAAAAAACTCATTATCAATACTGCTACTCCAAATACTTTTCCTATCTTTTTCATTGTCATCTTCCTTTCATATCCTATATGTTTGACTGATTGATTATATATATAGTGTAGAAAGTTTATGTGACGACTTTGTGATAGAATTATGTAATTTCTTTGATAATGTTTAATCCGGCTTTGATAATCTTTTTCTCTTGATACATCTTCTCATCGGCTTCGCTAATCAAATCATCCAAATGGGTTTTGCCTTTACCTTCAAAGACCACGATTCCGTGACTGACACTAATGTTATATTTTCTCGCTTCATTTTGGTTAATCTGGTCATAACAGTTGACAATACGTTCCCATATAATTTCTGTTTTGTCTTCGCCAATTCCTTCAAAGACAATTAAAAATTCATCTCCACCTAAGCGAATCAAAAAGTCTTGTTCACGTATTTCTGAATAAATGGTATCCGAGACACTTTTTATCAGCTCATCTCCTATGCCATGCCCTAATGTATCATTAACTTCTTTTAATCCATTAATATCTAAAAAGCACAAACTAACTTGAACATCCCTTCGCTCACTAACAGGAGTTAGTTTTTGCAGTTTAGCGATTCCGGCCCGCCGATTCAACGCTTTGGTTAATGGGTCATACTCTGAATAGTATTTTATACGTAGATAAGTCTTCCGATTGACGTGAATTAAAAACCCGATCACGCCAGAAGCAAGCGCCAATAATATAAAGTAGGACATATTTTGCTTCAATACATCACGCATAATCATTAGCGCATTGTCATTAAAATAAGCACTATTTTCTTCATTTCGCAAAAAAACAGACACTATCTGCCAGTTTCCATCCCCAAATACAACGCCACTCTCCGTCATGTTTTTTGAATTGATTGCGTATTTTTGACTCAAGTCAACTTCCATAGCTGTAAACAAACCATTGTCTGTATTGGTCTGTCCTTCACTGTTTGTCTCAAGCCATTCCCATTCCTTCGGATACTCTTTTTTGAAAGTGTCGCCTTTTTTTTCTTCAAACATAAAGTTCCAATCCTGGGTCGCATCGGCTGAAGATAATCGGTATCCATCGGAATTAATTAAAATAAGTTCGCCACGACTGTTTTCTGCTAATTGTCTAAAGTTTAACAACGTATTTTCTGCAAGATAGTTTAATACAAGCACACCTTGTACATTCTTCATATCATCGTATATCGGCGTCGCTAGTCGTATCATCGGTTTATAGGGCTCTTCCACCTGTCCTTGTTCTATATTTAAATCCACCGGAGAGATATAGACAAGGTTTTCTTCAAGACCAATAGATTCTGTAAAATACGTTCGATCACTTTTATTTTGAAGTTCTTGTGTTGGTACTGCATATCCATGGTTACCATCAAAATTAATGCGTATCTTTTCATCTCCATGAACATCAATATAGCGTATCTGATCATAGACACGTCTATGTGTTGAAAACTCAATCCAATGATTCGTCAACTCTTCAAAGCTATTATCTCCAATGAACTGTTCGTTAAACGCATGATGTAGATAGTTTAAGTCTGAAACCAACATACCAAATTCTCGTCCTAAAAAATCACTTTCTAATTTGACGACATTGATTTCATGGTTCTGTAACTCTTCAATATGGGCTTTACGTACTTCTTGCTCTAAAAAAAATAGCACAAAAAAAGACAGTATAAAAAACACCACAAATGAACCTATATAATATTTTAACTGATATATCTTCATCTAGGCTTACCTCCGCTAAATAATTATGTGCACTCTTGCCTACAGATAAATTTTAATGACACACATGAAATTGCTAAAATCATTCTACCACTTTAAGATATACGTGTAAATGTCTATTCGACCATACTTTTTTACATTAAGTCTTTTCTAGTACATATATAGACATATATACCTATATTCTCGCTTTTTATTATGCTCTTTAGACCGATCACTGCTGCCAATACATTGGCAAAAATTCTTGCTGTTTTTGTCATCATTAACGGCGTATCCTACATTATATCCGAACACAAACTAACAAAAGTATAATATAACTTAGGTCACCTCACAGACGCCTTTGTTCTATATGTTCAACCCATTCCCACACTTTGGGTTCTATGTGCCCTTGCATGTTATTGCAAAGGCACATTTTAACTACCTTTTGCTTAAATGAAGTCTTCATCGGTCTATATAAAAGATAAAATGCTAATGTCTTTGCAATGGGCAATTCTTTACCACTACGGATCGCTTCAAAGTCCAAAAGATATAATCGATCCCCAAAAACTAAAAAATTACGCAAATTCACATCTGAATAATAGCATCCCACTTGTTGGTTAAGCCTCTTAAAGTTCTCAAACAAACGACTCATCCAAAGTATGGCACCTTCTTGGTCATTCATAGCTTCCAGAATCTCCAAATGTTCTAATAACGTTATCCCTTGAATATATTCCATCTGAAGTGTCAATGTATCTGTGTTGCTGTTTAGAAGCTTCGGAATATAAAATCCCCTTGTTCTAAGCATCATATACCATTCACACTCTGTTCTATAATCCATGAGGTTAAAAAACTTCTTCTCTACATATATATGTTCATTATCTTGAATTAGCCTAACACAGTTTCTCTTAGAATGAAAGTTTTTATCTATCTGCATAATCCCTACCTATAGTAATCTCTAATTTGCCATTAGACGTCCATCCATCAAGTTCACTTGCAACACCTATCACAGCATTTTTTAATATTTTCTGTACAAAGGGAACCATCTCTATGGACTGACCATTAATTTTCATCTGAACATCACTAGAATAAAGCACACACTCTCTTATATCTCTATTTTCGTGTATTACAGATGCACAAAACTGTCTGCAATCCATTCCACAAGCTCCACAACATTTTTCATCAAAATCAGGCAACAATTCAAACGTTTTTTCCTCAATCAAGTCTACCATTCTCTTAGGGTCATCAAAAATACTTATTGCCGGAAGTCCCTTATATTCTGTAATCGTATCAGCTATTTTCCCTGAAATCATAAAGACGCGGTCATTATACTTATTCTCTAAGTCCTGCTTTGTCTTACCTGTAAGTATATGCGCAATATTTGCATCACACATTCCTTCTATTACCAAATAATCCACATCATAAAACGCTTGTATCTCATAAATATTCAACTGCCTTGGAAATAAAATATCCGTCTCGTGAAGCCCTCTAGCTGTCACTAGTTCTGCACCTGCCATACTATGTCGATGGGTATTGCTTCCTTGAGTATCTATTCGAAAGTCTTCAAAATGAATATCTTTGACCGAGCCTACTGAATAGTTACGTCGCTTTAGTTCTTTGATAATTCCTTCAACTGTTGTTGTTTTTCCTGTTGATGTAAATCCACATACTGAAAACACCTTCATCTTTTTATCCTTTCCAAACCACTAAACCAATAAATAGAACCATAACCATCACAATCATTCCATAATCCATGGCCGAAAACTTCAACCATCGATAATAGCTTCGCTTACTTTGTATCTTATAGCCTCTAGCCTCTGCTGATAATGATAGTTCTTTGGCTCTTTGTAGTGCACCTACAACCGTTGGCAAAAAAAGTGTCGTGACCATTTGAATACGGTCCGTAAGCTTTAACGATTCAAAATCAATCCCTCGTAACCCTAGAGCCATCTGAGTATTTTTAATATCTTCCATGAAAATCGGCAAAAATCGAATGCCAATAGCACACATAAACCCTACATCATAGGGAAGTCCTAGCTGTACTAAGGCTTGTAAGTTATCTTTAAGACCTGATGTTGAGATAATGGCTCCAGATAGGATAACTACCAACATCCGATAAAGATACTGAACACCACGGATAATCCCCACATCCGTCAATAGTTTCACGCCAAAGAGCCGAAAGATGACCTCTCCTTCGGCAACAAAAATACTTTGAATAATAATCAATACCAAAAAAAAGCGAAGGAACTTCTGCATACGTTTGAACAGAGGAACAAGGCGAACGCGAAAAAATAATGCAAAGCAAACGCCAATCACTAAGGTAATATTTAGCACCATCATATTTCCAAAAAAAATCGCAACCGCTGTAAAGAAAAAGACGAAAATAATCTTTGTTCGAGGATCAAACACTTTTGTCATGCTCAATGTAACCACCTCCCATAAAAAGCACTCGATCTGCCAATGTCTTAATGATGTATTGATTATGGGTAATAATCAAGATCCCAACACCCTGTCTATGGATTGTCTTTAAGTAGTTTATCATTTGATGTTTATGTTCTTCGTCTAATCCTTTAAACGGTTCATCAAGTATTAGGTATTGTGGTCTGTTCATCAATATTGTTGCAAGCGCTACACGCTGCTTTTCCCCTTGACTCAAATGATAGGTCAAATGCTCTTGTATGATATTCAAGTTAAATACGTTCATCATAGTATTTGTTTCTTCTCTTATCTTCTCTTTGGAGCACTTGTTATATCGCATAGCAAAACTCAGTTCCTCTTTCACCGTCGCCATAAAAATCTGGTGTGTAGGATTTTGAAACATATAGCCTATCTTACGCCCTACTTCAAATAGCTTCATCGTCTCTAAATCTTGCTCTTCAATATATGCTTTTCCTTGTGTTGGCTGTAATACCCCCATCATAACTTTTGAGAGCGTAGTTTTACCGGCACCATTAGGACCTGTCAAAGCAACAATCTCTCCTTTATATAAGGATAGGTTGATATTCGATAAGATATCTTTTTCTTTTACTCTATAGGATACTCCATCTAATCGGATGATTGCTTCCATATATACACCTCTCATATAATCATTAACTGGCCATCCTTCACTTGGTACAACCGGTCCATATTTTCTAGATGCGCCTTCTCATGATCCACCATAATAACCGTCGTTGCCTTTATTTTTAGTGCATCAATCGCCTTTAAAATCAATGCCTTGCCTCGTTCATCTACTTGGCTCATGCATTCATCTAAAATCAGTACATCTACATCTAGACAAAGAATCGATGCCATTATAACCAATTGCTTTTCGCCCCCGGATAAATGCCTCGTCTCTTCTGCGAGCAAATGCTCAATATCAAGTATCTGTGTAACTTCAATGAGTTTTTCATCCATTTGCTTCTTCGAATAACACAAGTTCTCCATGCCAAATACAATCTCATCCAACACGTTGGGAAAAATAATCTGATTATCTAAATTTTGATACACACTTCCAAAGGTCAGCTCATCCGGTCGATGATATTCTCCTTGAACCCTTTGAATGTCAATCGTTCCATTAATGATTTTTAAAAGTGTTGACTTACCCGAACCACTTGAGCCCATTATACCAATATGCTCACCTCGATTAATCACAAGATTGATTTCTCGCAAAAGCGGTTGTACTTTTTTATATGAAAAAGCAACTCTATTAAGTACAATCATTATTGTAACTCCACTCGGTAGGCATACTTACACCAATATTGGCTAAACTGGTCTTTACGTATAATCATCATATAAGGTCCCCTTCCGCCATCTTCATACGTTCCAAGCAGTTCCCCTTCACGCATATATGCTAGATATACATTATCATCATCCATTAACTTATCCATGCCAACCGATACAGCATATCCATCTACCGCTGTAACAATGGCTGAATCTTTTCCTTCAAAATCCACTCCTGCATCCTCTAAAATCGTTTTCATCAGAACCCCTTGATAGGTATATTCAACTGCAGCCTGACCACTAGATTTTAGATGCGCCTTAAACTCTGATGCGCCTAATGCTTCTATCTCTTCCATTGTATACGTAGCTACCGCATTGCCTTGGTCAAAAATCTCAAATACTGCATCATTATTTAATTGTGTCCTAAGTGCCAAATCGTCCTTGCCCATATAGATGCTTACCCCTAATACAAGCCCTACGATAACTAAAACTATCACAATACCTTTCATCTGTTTACTCATATTGTCCTCCATCAATTATCAGATAAGGAATAAACATATCCTCCACTCGAAACTCCCCATGATCGCCGCCTTCACTTGTCTTATGCATTCCATGGTCTGCAAGGATAATCACTTTTCCAGGCCAGCGATTGGCAAGTTCCTCGACATAACCATCCACTTCAATGATTTTATTTATTGTTTTTTCATCATAAGGTCCATAATCATGTCCCGCTTCATCAACACCATTAAAATGTACCAGCATATATTTCTCACTTGGAATATCCAGGGCTTTTACATATACTTCTTCATCTGTGTACCCATCATCATCTTCATCATTTTCTAAATATAGTTTACAAGGAACATCTAGAATTTTGACAAGACCATCTATAAGAACACCTTCTTCCACCTGATTATATATCGTATCACATGCCGGACGACGAACCGAACGGTCCATAATTCCTGTTTGCTTTGGAACTTGTCCAGATATCAACGCTGCAAATCCCGCATTTGTTACCGGTGTATATACTGTACTCGCTTTTGAAAATTTCTGCTTGGATATGTATAAGCTTGGATATTCTTCTTTTACTTGTTCCCATTGTTCAAAAGCAAATCCATCAATAAAGATTGTGAGCACGGGAATCCCTTTTTCTATATAATTCATTGCATCATAATAATTATCCATCACTGTCTGTGCAGGCGGGTCAACGATGACTCCAACCACATCCTCTATCTCCTGTCCATGAACACCGCGTAAGTTCAATTGCCTATTTTGCATTTCGATTGAGTAGTCCCCTTCTCGGATATAGTGATGTTCTCCACTTCCATCCATAACTAAAAGCCAGTCATAGCCTTCTTCTATCCATGTTTTTAACGGGAAAAAACGCACTTTCTTCATAACATCAATTGAATTGCCTTCTTGCTCTGTTGTTCCGTCAATATGAAAGCGCATACCATACTCCATTGATAAAAGCTCACCTAAAGATTTATGGATGTTTTGATCGTCTCGGATAATATTAAGGCCTGCGCTAAAGTTAGGCTCCTCCTGTTTTTTCTTGACCACGATAACTTCACTAATCCACTTCACACGGCTATTGACCGGATGATGCTCAGAGACAAACATCCAGCCTGTTGAAGGTGAATACTTAAGAGATGTATTATCCATGGTATCTCCGCTTAATCGGATGGAAAATCCATCTCTTGAACTAATCACCAGATCAAATGTTCCATATAAAGGCGTCAGTGCGTTAATCAACTCCATGGTATCTAGAGGCTTCGTTGTATCTTCAATAATTGTCCATGTTTCGATATCCCCTTTAACCTCAAATGGCTCTGTTGCAACTTCCCTTTGACATCCCGTTAGTAGCCCGGCCAATAGCATAAGACCTAAAAACTTACGTATCATCACTTGAAATCACCCCCGTACTCATAATACTTAGATATAGCCGATAGGCAATCAAACCGCCAATCCCTCCAGAAAAAACAGCTGCTGAAAGGCTAGTTAACGTAGGAATTAAAGGTAAGCGAAAAAATACTAATATCGTCATATAGGCTCCCGCCATATTAGCAAGGATACCTGCAACAAAAAAATCTGTTGACGTACTTAAGTGTCTTCGAAAAATAATTAAGTACACATCAATGATTAAACCGGGCAATGTATAGGTAATAATACTTAATAGCCCATGACTTCCCATAAGTCCCGTCACCATAACAATAATTGCTTGGGTGAAAGCCGTTATTGTCGCTGCGCCTCTTTTTTTTACCAAACCACCTGCCAGTACAATCCAAAACATATATAGCCCCCCGGCAATTGCACCTCCGGGAATTCCCAGAGGTACTGTAATCATATGTGCTAAGGGTACAACAACTGGTTTTGCAGCAAGACCAATGGACGCAAGCAAGGCCATAACTACAAGTTCAAAAACTGAAAAACGTTTTAGATTTATCATTTATTTGACCGTAATCCTTGCAACACCCTTCACCCAAGTTGTTGCAAACTCTGTGTTTTGTACCAACTGAACCAAATTATCTTCTTCAGTCATCGCTTCTCCATCTTTTACAACGGCAAGAATCGTCTCGCCATCCACTAAATCTTTAGATAGTTCTACTTCATATCCATCTTGCGCAGTAACAACAATGCTCTCAAAATCGTCTACCTTTAAAAATTCAAGGATGTCTAAAACTCGATATCCCTGCCAGTCCTCAGGAATTTTTTCATCATTTTTCATTTTTTCTGTATGGAGGTCAATTAATGTTAATTTTCGTTCAGCTCGTTCTCGATCAAATTCAAAGGAACCATCGCTTAATCCATCAATGGTAACGACCCAATTGACACCTTCCATCTGATTCTCATCTTCTGTTAAAGTATCAGCTTTTTCACTATTTTCTGCTCGAATAGATATAAGCTCCTTGACCTTTGATTTTCCCGGATTATCCACATTAAATATGGCTGTTACCGTTGCATCCTCCTCAAGGTATGCGATGCCTATCTCAAGATCTTGTGCACTCACTTGCTTTTCATAGCCGTCTGCCGCTGTCAAAATATATGTCTGTGCCGACCATCCAATCAAGTCCACGACTTCTTTTAGATTAACGCCCATATTCCCATCAATCATCTCGACGTTTAGCTTATCCATAGCCCCCATTACAGATAGATAGGTTACATCTTCTGTACTAAGAGATAAGATATATTTTACATTCATTCCTTTGGGAAGATCTCGTCCTGTAAAAAGTGGTGCGTCCTCACCTGTATATTTGATGAACCCTTCACTAACCACATCATAACTTTCTGTTTTTTCATATCCGTCTATGGCAACAAAAGACACTGTATCCGAGGGGTTTGAACTAAATGCACCAAAAAGCTCTTTGACATTAATCGCCATGTCTTGACTCTCATAATATACATATGGAAGTTTTTCTAAGCCTGCGATGGCCGTATCGAGCATCACGATTTTTTTCTCTATTGCTTCATTTTGTTCTTCGACAACTTCTTTTGCTTCTCCAAGGATTACTTTGGATAAATTCGAAGCATAATACATAGAGCGCACATCATCAATTGCCACACGAAGAGGCATTTTTCGTTCATCAAGCATTTCTCCATCAAACATCCACGCTAATACAATCTCTTTTTCGCGAACAATATCTTGAGGAACATCAATTGCATACCCATCACCTGCACTAAATCGTATGGAGCCCAACATTTGCTGGTCAATTCCATGCGCTGATAGAATCTCCGAAAGCAAGACCCCTTTTACCGTATTGGTGGTCTCTTCTCCACTCGAGGAAATATGTTTGACGGTTCTTTCCACTGCGTCCATTCCATAAATCTCATCATATGCTATGGAAAACTCAGCTTCTCCTTCAAAAGACAGTTCTCCCTCATATGTTAGCGCCTGTTCCTGCTCTTGTCCTCCACTAGCCGACCCTTGATCCACATCTGTTATCGCTTCTTGTTCTGCTGAGCCTGACTTACATCCTGTCATTATCAACACCATCGTAAAAAATATGATTAGTACCTTCTTACCCATTTGCATAGACTACCCTCCTATAATATCCAATGTATTATTAACTGCATCAAGTACCGCTTGACTTGAAATTGTCGCACCTGTAACTGCAACAACTTCATCTTCCTGCTCTTTAAAATACTTTGTCAACTTAAGTTCTTCATAACCAGATATTTGAAACCGTTCCAAAAACCAAGATTCAACAATATAATGTCCATAACCTTCCGATTCATTTTCATGAATAATCTTCACTTCATGGATTGCTTGGTCTTCCAGTCTCACATCTATGAAAATCATGCCTTCAAATCCCATAACCTTAGTTACAACACTATATGTCTGCTCGCCTAAGTCATATACTCTTAAAATATTTTCATCTTCTTTTTCTTCTACACGCTCAAAGTTTTCATCAAGGTCTAATATATATGTATTCACCGTATTGTTGCCAAAGTCTTCTTGTTGTTGGCATCCTGTTGTCCAAAGACCCAAAAGTATACAGATTATTATGAATATCCCTCGTTTCAACACACTCCTCCTTCCTATAATATAAAGAAAAAGAGTACTTCAGACATAGAAGTACCCTTAACAAGTCTTCCTTTCCAAACACGGGAGGCTAGCGGATTTCTCCCCTAACCCAGGTCATCGATCCATAGTTTCCCTTAGGGTCGCTGACTCGGAATTATACTATTTAATTACTATAAGTTTATAATATGAAATTCATTATCTAAAAGATCAATATACAATAATTTTTTTCTTAAAACCGTCCCCCTCTGAAGCAAAACCTTTAATCCTTCTGATACTTGAATAGATGCTATCGTCGCCGGACTAAAGGAAGGGTTGCCAAGTTTTGTTTCTATTCCGGGGGGCTGTACTCCATCAAACGGACTTTTGTAGACTAAATCTAATAGTCTATCGCCTGGAAAGATAACTGCAACTTGACCATACCATCCGGCAATAGCTCCATGGACCAGAGGAATCTCTAATGCTTCACAAGTTTTTTGTAATACATATCTACTTGCTATAGAATCCAGTGCATCCATAACAAGATCATACCCTTCTAGCATTGTCTCTGCATTTTGCTCATCCAGATAGTCTGCGATACAGTCAATCTCCACTTCTTTGTTAATCTCTTGAACCCGTTCTTTTGCAGCATGTACTTTTGCCTGCCCCATATTATCTTCTCGTGAGAGTATTTGACGGTTAAGATTACTTGGACTAAAGCAATCCCCATCAATAACCCTAAGATGTCCAACGCCCACTCGCGTCATCATCTCAAGTATATATCCTCCCAGACCTCCACATCCGACAATGCATACACGGGCATGCTTTAGTCGTACCATCTCTTGCTCTGTGAAGATACCATTACGAGCATAGCGCATCATCCACCTCCTACTGGTGGGAATAACGCAACGGTATCTGCCTGCTTTAACGGCGTCTGTTCGTTCACTCGCTTGCCGTTAATCATGACAATCGATACTTCCTGAGGAGGGATGCGCATCATATGCATCACCGATAATGGCGTTGCATCGTCACTAACCTCCATCTCACATATGTTCTCACCATAGTTTCTTAAGGTTGCAAATAGCTTGACTGTAATCTTCATTATTTGGAATCCTTTCGCTGGATCTTAAAATTTGCTGCATTATCTTGATTCTTACCATAAAATCCCAGTGCAATTCTATAGGGTCCAGGACAACCCGGAGGTAAAAAAGCCATACGGTCTCCGGGATTTAAGGTATAGTTCACCTCCTGGACAAACCCATTAACAAAAATCACTTCGATGTCTTCTCGTTTAATTCCCAGTTCTTTTGCCAATTCTATTCCTGTTATCGGTCCGTCAATCTCATAAAACACAGGCATTGTTCCATATTTCTTTTTAAGAAAAGCATCTAATTGCAAAAAACCACGAATTTCCAATTGTTTTTTTTCATCGGTCATTGGGTTAAAAGTTCCAGACTTCGTCAATCTCTTCCGGTGTAAAGTTCCACACTTCATTATGCGGTGGCAAAGGCTCATACTCCATAAATTCAGGAAGTCGATCATGATGATTAGTAAACCCGGCACGTGTATTAAAATCTTTTTCTACTTTAAGTACAGCTTTTCCTAATGTATCCAAATCATCGGCAGTCAATTCCAATCCATATTGGGCATTAATCATATCAATCAATGCTTGATATCCACCCGGATTGTCTGCGATTCCAAAGTATACAAATAGACACATTCCCGAACTGTCAATTGCCGCTGTTCCAATCTGCATGGCTCTTGCATATTCAACTTGACCTTCTTTTTTTAGCGGATCAATGTCTGCACCAACTTTTAGGATATTCCCTGAAATACAATAACCTGCCGTATGATCGGCTCCCATTGTTGTCGTGGCATATGTTAATCCAATCCCTTTGACTGAACGTGGGTCATATGCGGGTATTCCTTGATCTTTAACCACAGGAACTCTAAATAATCCACATACCTTACCTACCACAGACGTTCCACTGGCAATAATTCGTGCAAGTGGTGTTGGCTTTGCCATCTCTTGAACAATTTTGAGAACTGCCTCTCCATCCCCCCAAGGAATCAAGCCTCCGTCCATTGCAGTTGCTACCGCTACAGCTGTCTCAATACTGTCGACTCCGACATCATCCATTGCCCGGTCGATATAGGCAATAATATCTAAATCTTTAATTCCGCCATCAGCACCTAATCCCCAAATGGTCTCGTATTCAAAACCACTGGTGATGTATTTTCCTTGCTTATCCGGATACCATTGGGAGCATCGAATAATACATCCCTTATGACATCCATGGGAGACTTTTCCTTCTCCACCTCGTTCTGTAATCGTTGCGTTCATTGTCTCGCCGGATATATTGTCATTATGATCAATACGACCTGCTGTAAAGTTGTTCGCCGGAAGACCTCCTGCCTCATTTAAAATATTAACAAGTACGTCGGTTCCATATGCGGCTAGCCCTTGTCCCGCAACCGGATGGTCTAGCAATGCTTTTGCAAAGACTTTGGATGCTGCTTTGAATTTTTCCGGATCAGCGATAGGTACTGAAGAAGCTCCTGTAGAATCAATGACGATTCCCTTCACCTTTTTCGAGCCAAGAACTGCACCTAAACCACCACGTCCGGCACTACGAATATTTCCATCAGGATCTTTGAATGATATGTTAGCTGATGGCAGACGATACTCTCCTGCCGGTCCCGTTAATGCCATACCCACATGGTTGCCATACTTTTCATTGAGCACTTTAATCGCTTCATAATTGCCACATCCACCAAGTATTTGGCTAGGGGCTTCGTCAATAGTAACTCCATCCATGGTGACTTTAATAATATAGAACTTATCTTCTTTAGGCATTCCTTCAATGACTAAAGCCTTAATTCCCATCTTAGCCAGCATTTGTGATGAAGATCCTCCTGTGTTGGATTCTTTGATGGTTCCTGTCAACGGACTTTTTGCTCCTACTGAGAGCCTTCCTGAGTTTGGCGCTGTGGTTCCACTTAATAATCCCGGAGCAATAATCACCTTGTTATTTTTTCCTAGTGGATGGCATGTTGGCTTTACCTCATCATTAACAAAGTTGGATGTTAAAGCTCTTCCTCCCAGTCCCGCGTACTTCTCGGGCACTGTTCCAACTGTTACTTCTAGTGTCTCCATGTTAACCCGAATAAATTTGTTCACAAAAAATACCTCCTTTAATTTAAAAGACAGCCGAATAAACGACATTGAAAAAACAACACCGTCAATCAAACCCTTTCCAAATAGCGGGAGGCAATTCGATTTCTCTAATACCCATCGGTTAACGCTCATAGCACAGCCTTAGATACGCTAACTCGGATTTGTTCACTTGATATAATTATAACATTTTTATACTCCAAGTTCAATTATTTTAGTGCAATATGTTCATTTTTTTCATGTTTTTGAATGTAAATATATGAATAATTAATATCATTTAGTACATAAAAATCCCATACACAGATAACTGCGTATGGGATTTTGCATCTTTGTTCGCTTGTCCTTCTTATGCCGTTGTAAAAGCTATACATCATTAGTCGCATTTTCAACCATTTTATCCAAAGATCTTTTAAGAATCTCAAGATCATCTAAACTGATTCCGCGAATGATATTATCCTTGAACTTTTCAACGATAGGTGTCAGTTTGACACATAGTTTTGTTCCGCTTTCAGTAAGATAAATAAAATTAACCCTCTTATCTTCCTTACTCGTCTCTCTTCGAACCATTCCTTCATATTCTAGCTTTTGCAATAAACGAACAACTGTGGGTTCTTTTGTTGCCATCTTATCTGCAAGTTGTTTTTGTGTTAAGGTAGTGCTATCGTAGATATAGTACATAGCAATCCATTGAGGTCTTGTAATATTATGGGGTTTTAAATCTTTTTCTAAAGCTTCTGCAAATACTTTTCCACTACGACTGATAATAAGAGCAAAGCAATCATCTAAATTAAACATATTCTCACCAACCAAACTAATCTTTGTTAATCTAGTTACTTATTTTATCATACTTTTCATTTATTAACAATCCACCACCGACTTAACTACTGCATCATGAAGTTTTCTACATGTTCAAATACAAGATCTTCATCATAAAAAGTTCCTATTAACCCGTTTATGCAATCTGCAAAGTCATATGGCTCTAGACTGTCTGTCTGAATGGTCATATGATTAATCTTCCCGTCCAAAACATCTACAGAAATAGCTACATTGCCTTGAGCTAATTTACGCTCGACTCCAAGACTAAATTCAGGCGATTCACCAAAAATCCATTCATCGCTTTGTATTTTTTCATACAATGGTGGTGTAAAATTGTCTTTGTTGATGTGCTCTAGGTTGTATTCTCCGTGAAAAATCTCTTGAAAAGCCTGAATCATAGCATTTTTAACGGTATCAATTGTAATGTCTTCACGGATTTGTCTTAAGTTAACGACACGGCTTCGAACAGAATCAATTCCCTTGGACTTCATCTTCAACTTTGAAGGATTAAGCGCCTGAGTTAACGTCTCCATATCCACATCTACCATAATCGTGCCATGATAGAGATAATTCCCCTCATCGGAGTAATATGCATGCCCTGAAAATTTCTTTCCATCCGTAAGCAAGTCATTTCTTCCACTAAATTCACAGTGAACATTTATAGAATGCATCGCTTTCTTAATAACACGAAGGTACTTATCTACATCTGCATTTTTTTCTCGTGTAATAAAAGTAAAGTTTAGGTTACCAAGGTCATGATAAACCGCACCCCCACCTGAAAATCTTCGCACAGGCAAGATATTATTTTTCTTCAAAAATTCCATGTTGCACTCTGCATGAACATTTTGATTACGTCCGCAGACTATACATGAGCTATTTTGCCACAAATATAATTGCGTTGTTTCTGTTGATTTTAAAAACAGTGCATGCTCACTCGACACATTAAAGTATGGGTCATTTTCATCGGATATATAGATACGTCCAATCACTGATGCAACACTCCTATTCCAAGGCCATATGCAGCTTCATGAATCACTTCTGCTGTTGTTGGATGAGCAAAAATTGTCTCACGAATATTTTCATCGGTCAATCCATTGGCAATAGCAACTGTCACCGCAGAGATAAGGGATGAAGCTTCTGCTCCAATAATTGTTCCTCCGATAATTTTATTTGTCTCTTTATCTTTAATTAGTTTGATAAAACCTTTAGTTTGTTCCATTGTCAAGGCTTTTCCATTTCCCATAAAGTCAAATCGCCCTACTTTATAGTCTATGCTTTGCGCTTTGCATACATCTTCTGTCAATCCGACGCTTGCAATCTCTGGCTCAGTAAAGATAACATTGGGAACAGCTGTATAATCCATTGACTTATCTTCACCAAGTATATTATCAATAGCTACTATTCCTTGATGTGAAGCTACATGGGCTAATTGCATGATATTGTTCACGTCACCAATTGCATAGATGTGTTCTACATTGGTACGCATATGTCCATCTACCTGAATACCTCTACCATTTTCATTGAACTTAACCCCTGCTTTTTCAACGTCAAGCCCTTCAATGTTTGGCTCGCGTCCAATAGCTACAATAACTTTTTCACTAACGACAAGCTTGCTACCTTGATTACATTCATACGTTACCACTGCTTTTCCATCTGTCGAGTTCTGGATATTCGTAACTTTTGCTCCTGTACATACATCAATGCCTGCTTCAATCGCAATGTTTTTAATTTCTTCTGAAACTTCTTCATCGACCATTGTCAATAATCGATCCATAAATTCGATAACATGTACCTCTACACCAAAATTACGATAAATAAATGCAAACTCCATCCCAATAACTCCACCACCAATAATTGTTATGGATTTTGGTAATTCATCATATTCTAAAGCCGTCGTACTGTTCATCACAAAAGGAAGATCGATTCCAGGAATATTTACTTTTGAGCATTTTGAACCGGTGGCAATGATAATATCCTTTGCATCAATTGTATAGTCTTTTTCTCCTGAGACTGCTACTAAAGTCTCGGATATGAACCGAGCATGTCCTTTAATCACTTGAATACTATTTTTTTCCATTAAATATTCAACACCTGAGACCAATTTATCGACAACATCATTTTTACGGGCTATCACTTTTTTCATATTAACGATCGGTGACGTTTCCCCTTCAATGCCAAATAGTTCAGCATGTTTTACATTGTGACAGATTTCCGAAGATTTTACTAAGGCTTTTGTAGGGATACATCCTCGATTTAAGCAGGTTCCACCTAAACTATCCTTTTCAACAAGGACTACCTTTAAGCCACGCTTTGCTCCATTAATAGCTGCCACATAGCCTCCTGGACCACCACCAATAATCAATACATCTGCTTTTACTTCTTCTGCAGCGTTTCCTGTCTTAGCTGTCTCTTCATCTAAAACTGGGGATACTTCTGTATCTTGTGCAGCTACATCTGCTTGCATGATAAACATGGTCTCTTCTGACGCGACCTCTTGTCCTTCTTCATGAAAAATCTCTACGATACTTCCAGCCTCAGCAGCTTTAACTTGCTTATTGCCTTTAGCGGTTTCTACTTGAGCTAATACCGCTCCGGGTTCAACCGTTTCACCAATTTTAACGCTTATCTTTCCAACAGTACCTTTTTTTCCACCTGGAATTTTTGTCATTTTTATTTCCATAACGCCATATCTCCTTCAAACTGAAGGGGATTGCATCTGCAATCCCCTTAAATCTCTTTAGTCTCTTACTACCCCTGTAGATACCATCTTGACACCATTAGTTAAGCAATCACCAACTGGGCATCTTTTTTCAATGAATTTTGCAAATTCTTCTGCACGTTCTTGTGTTTCATTTGTTTTAAAGTGCATTTTGTAACGAATTTCTTGATATCCAGGTCGGATACTTTCATCTCCCATAAATCCAGCTGGATCAAGGTCTCCTTCTATCTCAACATAAAACTCTTCAAACTCAAAGCCTTCGCCTTCTGCAAATGCTGCTGCAACAATTGCTTGGCATCCACCAAGTGCACAGATAACTGCTTCTACCGGATTCATTCCTGTGTCAGTTCCGCCTAATTCTTCTGGCTCATCTAAGATCATTTTGAATCCTCTTGAATTTGCTTCACACTGTAATCCTGTTGTTGTTTTTTTCACTACTGCCTTAAAAGTTTCCATGGTTTTATCTCCTTTTCATATGTTTGTTATAATAATAACATAGCCATATAAAAAAATCAATAGTTAGCTAAGTAAGTTTTTTTATTGATTCAATGTATGTAGAATAACCTTTTGATTTAAAAACTCACTTGGCGAAAATCCCGTATAACTTTTAAAGACTTTGGAAAAGTATTTGTACTCTGCAAAGCCCACCTCATCTGCTATTTCGTATATCTTTAAGCTGGATTCATTGATTAGCTTTAAAGCCATTTGAATTCGATATTTATTTAAAAAATCATTAAACGTATGTCCTGTATCTTCTTTAAAAATCGCCTTTGCTTTTGATGTACTAATCTCGATACCTTCTGCAAGTTGATCAAGTGATATTTTTTTATAATAGTTTTCTTTGATATATGCAATAATTTCATTTGTTTCTTTATGAATATGCTTATTGGCAGAAACATAAATCTCCATATCCATTAATTGGAATTCTTCAATTTTTTTCATTCTTTCCTGGATATGCTCTATAATCTTTTTTTTGTTAATCTGTTCAACCAAAAGCTGAACTGTTTCTTCAAGCTTACTATGGTCGATTGGTTTTAATAGATACTCGCTCACATTATATTCGATTGCTTTTTTTGCATATTCAAACTCCGCATATCCACTAACAATGACCACTTCAAACTTTCTATCTGTAAAATACTTGATCATTTCCAGGCCATCCATAATCGGCATACGGATATCTGTAATAACAATGTCCGGTTGACATTCTTTAATCCGCTCAATCCCTTGTTGACCATTGGTCGCTTCACCAACAATGACACAATCATATTTTAGCCAGTCAAAGGCATAGGCTAACCCCTTGCGAATAAGATCTTCATCTTCAACTATCAGCACTTTTATCATATTAACCCCCTATATTTCTATCGGAATACGAACAACGACTATAGTACCTTCTCCAAACACGCTCTTAATGTCCACTCCATAATTCCCACCATACAATAATTGCAAACGCTGGTGGACATTATTCACGCCAATGCTACTCGAATGATTATTTACCTGCTGTATATTGGCTTTGATCTGTTGCATGGACTCTTCACTGATACCATCCCCATTATCTTTTACATACATCACCATGGCTTTATCGATTTCTTCAATCATTATGTCAATATGTAGGTTTTCTTTGTTTTTGTAACCATGTACAATACAGTTTTCTACAATCGGTTGTAAAATTAACTTCGGTACAATTGCCTGAGCCAATTCATCATCATATTTAATAGTATATGTCAGTCGTTTATTATAGCGATATTTTTGAATCTGCAAATAGCTTCGCAGATAATCTAGGTCATCTTTTAGCTGTATGTTGTCTTGTTCATAATCAATGCTGTATCTAAGGATTTTGGCAAAATGAATAATCATTTCCATCGATTTTCCCGCATCAAATTGGATTAAATATTTTAGTGTTTCTAATGTATTAAAAATAAAGTGTGGATTAAACTGGGCTTCTAACTGCTTGATAACCGCCGTCTTATTGCGCTCTCCCAGTTCTTCGTTCACCTTGACTTGGCGCCCTATGCGTTCAAGCATGCGATTAAGTTGATTAGCAATAACCTCAAACTCGTCGTTAGTTTTAAGCTCAATCCGTGCATCTAAGTTCCCTTCCTTGACAATATCAATAAACTGGATAATCTCTTGAATAGATTTTGTTTTTCTTTGGGCTAAAATATCCGAAATTTTGACGACAATAATTACCACAATAATCATAGCCAACATCATAAAAAGTGACGTTGTCACCAGCAATTCATTGATAAAATTCAGTTGTGAAAAGGTAAATACCCGAATATTATACTCTAAGTATTGAGCTTCATAAAAATAATAATCCGTATTTTTAAATGTAATCTTATCTTCATATTTTTTCACAATCGTAAGTTTACCGATATCATCTAGAATTGAAGCATTGTTCGTTAGTATGCTGTTATAATATTGGTCTGTAATGGTAAAGATATCTACAGATAAGTTTTCGATGTTATTCAAAAGATCTTGCTCGATTAATTCAAACAAAAGATACCCTTGCAGCGTATCATCTATGTATATCGCTTTTCCAAGAGAATATACCGTACGCTTTGATAAATCGATTTGTACTTTGTTATTATCAAAGACGATATCCCTTGTCTCTGACATCTCTTTAAAAATGCCCGACAAAAAAATATCGATAGAATTATAGGGTGAATTATTGTTGTTATTGGAGATGATTGTTTCTCCGGCTGGGTTTACAATATAAAAGACGCTTTGAATCTCGCGGCTGTTATTAAAGTCATACAAGCTTTCATAAATCGGTTCCGTACGTCCGTCTTCAAATAATTGGACAACACTTGAATGGGCATCCACATTTTCCAAAAATTGAACATACGCTTCCATCTCATAAGTTAACACCTCGCTAATGGCATCATTGGATTCAACGGTTTGTCTACGCACAATAATATTAGTATAAACACCAACAAAAATAATCATCAGCACTATACTCACGAGAATAAAAACAATGGTATATGTAATTAGCAAATGGCGAAGCTCATCGCGATATATGTGCTTTTTCATATGGGCACCATCCTTGCCGACTTATTGTTCTTTGGAACTTAGCGTCTCTTCATATAAGCTTAGGAAGCGATTCACCAGCGTTTCTTTTTGGCTTGCAGACCAATCCAGGTCATCATTAATCACAATCATAGCGTCAAAATCTAACAATGTTGCCGACGCCTCCACATCCTGTCGCACAGGTCTTCGACTCAACTCTGTGGCGATAAGCTCTTGAATCTCATAACTTGTGACAAAATCGATAAATTGTCTCGCTTCGTCCACTTTATCACTATGCTTAATTATGGCAACACTATCCGGTCTGACTATTGTCCCTTCAATAGGATAAATCAGTTCCACCGGAGCTCCATTGTCCTTAAACTTAGCTGCCGGTTCTTCAAAAGTTAATCCAATCTTATACTTGCCCTCTGTGACCCCATTATAGACATCTTGCGAACGGCTTTGAAGTTGACCATCCAGTTGATCAATTAAAGCCTTTACATAGTCCCATCCAGCATCCGGTTCCATATCCCCCATTGCCCATAGCTGATTAAGCAACTGCTCATATGAAGATGCTGATAGCTCCGGATTAGCAAAAGCTATCTCCCCTTTATACTCCGGCTTAAGTAAATCTTGATATCCTTGTATTTCACCTGGACCAACCAAGTGAGAATTAACCATAATAACACTTGGCATAAGTGAAAACCGCGTCATATATCCATCCGTATTTTTAAACCGCAAAAAAGCTTCATTTTGTGATTGGTAGGGTTCAAACAGGACCTCTTTTTTATTCATCAACGTGGCTATTGAGCCACCCCATAGCACATCTCCAATATAATTTTCTTCTTCTTGTTCATGTTGTATTTTTGAGATTAATTCTCCCGTACCATTTCGAACAATCTCCACAAGAATACCCGTTTCTTTTTCAAATTCTGCAATAATCGGGTCAATAAATTCAATAGGATGCGGGGAATAGATGACAAGCCCTCGTTCTTTTGGTTCGTCATCAACACATGCAACAGCCACAAAGCTAATAATTATGAAAAGCCATAGCCCTCCAAAGAAATTTTTACGTTTATTCATAACTTCATCTCCTTATTACACTATATAGCCATTTATGTGCAATTGCAACTTTTCCTTCATCATCTAATCGAAAAGACGCTTATCCCCGTTTTATGTAAACCACTTCTTCATAGCTGACCAACTCTTCAAAAAACCGCTCCCTCTTTTGACTCATCCCAAAGTACAAAATCAACTTACACTGAAACAAGCCTTTTTCAGGCTCGGTATCCGTCTTAATATCACGTATCTGCACTTTCTTTTTGTGGATAAATTGAAGAAGCTCTTCTAAAAACTCTTGGTCCTTATATGAAACCGTAAGTTTGACTTGGTACATCCTATCCTTTGCCATACTCTCAAATCGACGAAGAGTAATCATCACAAAAAAGATACTCACGGTTGCAATAATTGCAATCGCATAATACCCCATACCAATGGTTAAACCAATGCAAGCTACAACCCATATGGTTGTAGCTGTTGTTAACCCTTTTACTGAACGTTTATCAACAATAATTGTTCCGGCACCTAAGAATCCGACACCTGTAACCACTTGTGCAACAACTCGACCAAGGTCAGCCTTCATCGATTGTGCAAGTACAGGATTAGCTTCAATAAGTAGAATTGTCTGATGAACCATCTCCATTTGCATAAGAGAAACAACCGTTGCACCGACGCATACCAGTGTGTGTGTGATAAATCCAGCCGGTCGATTTCGCATTTCTCGCTCGTATCCAATACTTCCTCCGACAACAATCGCTAATAGAATACGAAGCGTTATTTGACCAACGCCCATCACTTACACCTCCTGTTACTCAATAATATGTAGTGCAGAGTCATCAAAACCAATCCACATGGTATCCTCTACATCATAGATTTTTTTGCCGATGGGATTTTCATCTGAAATCTGTAGGTTTTGTCCAAACCAGTCGCTTTCATATTCATGGTATTCTCCCATAAAGATACTTTTGGTTACTTTTGTCTGATAATCTTTTTTTCCAACGATAATGCTCTCAGGTCGAATAACCAGTTGAACCCGTTGGTCTTTTTGTAGTGTCAGCTCCGACTTCACCATATACATGACATTCATAATATTGACTTGATACACTCCATCTTCACCTTCACCTTCAACGACGCCTTTAACGATATTGGCTTTACCAATAAAGTTAGCCACAAAAGAATTGGCGGGTTGTTGATAGATTTCACGTGGACTACCAATCTGTTCAATATTACCATCTTTCATAATAACGACTTTGTCGGATAATCCCATAGCTTCGGATTGGTCATGGGTTACATATAAGGATGTAATCCCTACTTCTTTTTGTAGTTTACGTATTTCATCACGCATATGCACCCGAAGTTTTGCATCCAGATTCGAAAGAGGTTCATCAAATAACAGCACTCCCGGTTCCATTACCAAGGCTCTGGCAAGTGACACACGTTGTTGTTGCCCCCCAGACATTTGGGATGGTACTCGATGTGCAAAATCATTCATCTTCATCAAATCAAGAATACGCTGTACCCGTTGATCAATTTCAGCTTTTGGCAGTTTTTTCAACTTTAAGCCATAGGCAATATTATTGTATACATTCATATGGGGAAACAGTGCGTAGTTTTGGAAAACCAGCGATGTATCCCTTTTATCCGGTGTCAATGACGCTACATTTTCCTTACCTATATATATCTCGCCTTCTGTCAATGTTTCAAAACCGGCAACCATACGCAAAAGCGTGGTCTTACCACAACCAGAGGGTCCAAGTAACGTAACAAATTCTCCCGGTTCTATTTCCAGATTAACCTTATTGACTGCAACAACTTTTGACGTACTGTCAATGACAAATATCTTGGATAAGTTTTTTATTGAAATACCTTTTTTCATCTTTGCCTCCTATAGTTTTATATCCTCTGCACTGGCTCCCATTTTCGTTAAAATAAACTTCATCAAGGCAATCCCTGTGCCAACAATGATAATAAGTAGTGTGGAATATACACTGGCAACGCCGATTCTACCTTGATCAATCTGGCTCATTGTCGCTACCGTCAACAGACTGTATTTTGCAGATACTAAGAAAATAATTGTACTGACCAGTGTCATACTTCTAGAAAAAGCATATACCAATCCACTGAAAAATGCCGGGCGAATCATTGGTAATGTAATCGATGTAAACACTTTTTTACTTGAAGCTCCAAGAACATTGGCAGCCTCTTCAATCGATGGGTCGATTTGATGAAGTGAAGCAATCCCTGAGCGAATACCTACCGGCATCGAACGCATAATAAAGGCGATAATTAAGATTATCCCTGTCCCTGTTAAAACAATCGGTGGTTTATTATAGGTCAATACATATCCTAGTCCAATAACTGTACCGGGTATAGCAATCGATAGCATCGTTGTAAAATCAATATATCCACGTCCAATAAATTTTCTTCGAACAATTAGATATGCAATAACCATTGATAACACTCCCGTAATGGGTGTTGCAATTAGAGCTAAGCTCAGTGTATCTACAATAGGTTCTATTCCCAGATTAAATACATATTTAAAATGATTTAATGTAAACGAGTAATCTACGCCCCATAACTTGATGAAGGATCCAATCGGAATAAGAATATACATCATACCGACAAAAATACTAATCAAAATAACAATGGCTGATAAAGGCTTGGTTATATACGGTTCATCGATAAGAACCCGTTCTCTTGATACTTTTCCAGTTACTGTAATATATGTCTTCTTCCCGATATAATATTTTTGAAAAAGGAAGGCGCATACTGAGATTAACAACAAAAGAATGGCTAACGCTGTCGCTCCACTCATATCTAAGCTTCCAATCCCCTGCATATAGATTTGGACTGCCATGGTCGTGTAATTGCCTCCAACAACCATTGGATTACCAAAGTCTGCAACCGATTGGATAAAGACAAGTAATCCGGCATTAGCAATTCCGGGTGCCATAAGAGGTAACGTAACCGTCTTAAAGACTTGCCACCTTGAAGCCCCAAGGTCTCTTGCCGCTTCCTCAACGGATGGATCGATACGTTGTAAAAGTCCAACCATAACCAAATAAGCTACCGGAAAAAAAGTTAATGTCTGTACTAATACGAGCCCATGAAATCCATAGATTTCTGCATTTTGCATACCCAAGAGATTTCTCGTAATCAAGCCTGTTCGTCCAAAGAGCAAAATAGCTGAAAGCCCAATGACAAATGGCGGTGAGATAATCGGTAGAATTGCAATGGCATTCATGATTTTTTTGTTGGCAATCTTTACATAGGCTGATGCATAGGCAAAAATAAATCCTATGACGGTTGATAAGATACTGACTGTAACTCCGAGTTTTAATGTATTTAATATAATCTCTAAATTATATGAAAGTCGAAAAATCTTTTTATAGTGTTCCAGTGAGAACTGTCCATCTTTTAAAAAGCTTTCTTTTAATATATTGACTAACGGCATAACGATGAACAAGGTAACTACCGCTAGTACAATGAGAATGCTCACCACAAGAATAGGATCTGTAAAGACTTTTCGCATATTTTTCACTTCTGCCGCAAGGCGAAGTCCATATGTTTTTTCCACCTTCGTATTTTTTTTCAAAATAATCCTCCTTAAAGGTTGCACCCTATCAAGCCTTGCAGATAGGGTGCAACAAGCTTACTATTCTGTTGGTGGTTCACTTTTTGTCAGTTCAATAAATTTTTCTAAAAATTCTTCTCGGTTATCTGCTGCCCATTGAAACTTATAGTCGATGAGGTTAGCACCTTTAAGTGATTTTGCTTGTTCTGGTGGTTCCGCAGTATTGTTGGTTAAGAATTGGAACGATCCAACAGTTTTACCTAACTCTTGCGCTTCTTTTGACAAACTCCAATCCACAAACATTCTAGCTGCCTCTTGGTCCGGTCCACCTTTAATAATTCCAACAGCACCGATTTCATAACCTGTTCCATCTTCTGGCGCTGTAAAGATCAAATCCTTATATCCTTCTTCTTGATATTTAATCGCATCATGTAAAAACCCGATAGCAATCGGCGCTTCACCAAGACCTGCCATTCGTCCAGGTGCACTTCCTGATTTTGTGTATTGTCTGACTTGCTCATTAAATTTTTGAAGATATGCAAATCCTTCTTCTTCCCCTTTTAACTGTAAAATAGTCGCTAAAAAGTTATACGCCGTACTCGAAGACGCTGGATGTGCGATAACAATATTGCCTTTAAATTCAGGTTTTAATAGTTCATCCCATGTTGTCGGAAGCTCAAGATTATTGTCTTCAAGCCATGCTTGATTCCCTTCTATTCCAAGAATACCTGTATAAATACCTGTCCAAGCTCCTTCAGCGTCTTTAAACTGATCATCAATATTTTCACTTTCCGGAGAGATATATTCCTCAAGCAGCCCTTCATTATCTGCCGCCATAAATGTTAACGCTCCACCACCATACCATATACTAGCTGATGGATTATCTTTTTCTGCTTTGATACGTGCAAAAATTTCTCCACCACTCATACGAACCATCTCTGTCTTAACCCCTGTTGCTTTTTCAAATTCTTTGACAGCTAATGCAGCGTGGTCTTCTTGAAGTCCTGCATATACTGTGAGTTTAAGATCTTTTTTCTCTGTCATCTCTTGGTCTTGTTCGTTGGTCGTCTCTTCTGTTTGCTCTGTTTCCCCCGATGTTGTTGCCCCTTGATCTTCCCCTGCCTCTTCACTACCGCATGCAGTTAAACTAAAGATTAACGCAACAACTAAAAACATAGATAATAACTTTTTCATTACAAAACCTCCTCTATATTCATTAATATTAACATCTTTAATCTTACGCCTAGTCTTCTATTTCAACAATCCCACAAAAAGACAAAAACATCACATAAAAAAACGGGTGCATATTCAATGCACACCGCTTTTAATTTTTGTTATTAATAATTATCCATTCTCCAATACCCTGTCTGCCGCTTATTTATTTCACTAATTCGCTGCGGATCGACCTTGAAGTTTCTTTTGATGTCCATTAATCCATTGATTTCTTGCTGCACATCTGAAAGTTGCGTATAACAAAAACCACATATGTAAGGTGTCTTTTTTATCGCTTCTGTTATTTCTTCAAAGCGTTGAATGAAGTCTTTTTCTGTTGCTACTTTGTTGCCATATCCCCATCCTTTTTCGTCATTATCGAAGGCAATCCCCCCATACTCACTAATTAAAACCGGCTGTCCTTTGTAGCCATATCCATTAGCAAACGCTGATTTATGTCGGCTATGGTACGTACGATTTTCGAGAATTTCCTGCTTGTATTCGTTGTAACGATTATAAAACACTTCTCCTGATTCTTCGTAATCATGTAACGTAATAATATCTGAAATCGTGTGTTCCCAACCATCATTCACAATCACCGGTCTGTAAGGGTCAAGTGTTTTTGTAAGGTAGTAGATAGCCTCTGTGAATTTTTGCTGCGTTGTATTGGTTTTAATATCTGCAATCCCCCATGATTCATTAAAAGGCGTCCACGTAATAATACTTGGATGATTATAGTTTTGCGTGACAATCTCCATCCATTCACCAGTCATACATTCAACTGCATAATCTGTAAAATGATATGCCGCCGGAAACTCACTCCAAACCAATAGCCCCTTCACATCACACCAATATAAAAATCGCTCATCTTCTGTCTTTTGATGTTTTCGCACTCCATTATAACCAAGCTCCAACGTCTTATCAATATCTTCAATTAGTGCCTCTTCGCTTGGAGGCGTTAAGTGCGATTTTTCCCAGTACCCTTGATCTAACAGCAATCTTTGATATAGGGGCTGCCCATTAAGTAGTACTTCACTATGTTCAATTCGAATCTCTCTCATACCAAAATATGAATCGACTTCATCAATAATCTTATCCCCTTGTATCAAGCGAATATTTAAGTCGTATAAGTTAGGTTCATTCGGCGACCATGTCTTTATTCCCCATTCACTCACCTCAAGAGATAGCACATTCAAATGCAGGGTTATATAATTATCAAAAACTTGAGCGGAAGATGTATTAACCAAAACACCGTCAAATTCTATACGCGTCTCTATTCTTAGCGGTTCTTCTCCTTTAATAAACTCAACTTCAAGTTCAATCTCTTTTTTTTCTAGGTCCGGTGTGATTTTTGTTTTTTTAATATGTTCACTGGACACACTCTCCAACCATACAGTTTTCCAAATCCCTGTCGTTTGAACATACCAACATCCATAATTGTATTTTTTCCATCGCTGCTTACCACGAGGTTGACGAACATCATATGTATCTTCAACTTTCACTACAAGAATATTCTCCCCTTCCTGGAGTGCGTGGGTAATATCAAATGAAAACCTCGCATATCCGCCCTGATGCTTGCCAATTAATTGCCCGTTGACCCACACCTTTGTAATATAGTCGCTCCCTTCAAAGTGCAATAGCTGTCGCTGCCTTGGCTTTTGTTCTTTTGAATATATGCTGCGTTGATACCAAACCACTTCATGAGGCTCTTGCGCGTTAATACCACTCAATTGAGTTTCATATGTAAAAGGTACCACAATCTTTAAATCACTGGATAAGCCATGATTCCACCCCTTCTGCTCACCAATATTTTGATCATCAAAAGCAAACAGCCATTCTCCGTTCAAACACTCCCACTGTGGTCTAACCATTTGTGGTCTGGGATAATCTTTGATATACGTCTTCATAATCGTTCCTCCGTAATAATATTTTAGTTCGTAGATTTTCTACCCTTTAACTCCAGTCATTGTAATTCCCTGAACAATTTGTTTTTCAAAAATGATATACAATACAATCATTGGTATGGATGCCACCATGTTAGCCGTCAATGGTTTCACATAATCAACGGTGTATGTACCTGCAAACGTTGGTATTCCAATTGGAAGCGTAAATTTTGAGCTGCTCATTGCACATAGCAATGGCCACAAATAATTATTCCAACTTCCTATAAATGCAAAAATGCTTACTGTCGACAAAACAGCTTTTGATAAAGGCAATACAATCTTAAAGAAAATTGTCATATGGTTGCCTCCATCTATTTTAACTGCTTCAATTAATTCGTTCGGTATATTGCGTAAAAATGTAACCATGATGATTAAATTCATAGAGCCTGCAATCGCAGGAAAAATCAACCCAGGATATGTATCAATTAAATCAAACCCATTGACGGTTATAAATAGGGGAACAATCGTTGCTTCTCCAGGCACCATTAGCCCCAGCAAAAAATAAAATAATAGCAAACGACTTCCTTTAAATTCAATTTTTGCAATTGCATAGGCTGCCATCGCCGACAAAAATACTGTAAGTACTGTCGCAACAACTGCAATAAACAAGCTATTAAACATCCAAAGCGGTACTTCACTATTAAGAATAATCTCCGGATAATTTTGCAATGTATATGGTGGTTTAAACCAGTCCCACACACTTAGGATTTGCCTTCCCTCTATCTGAAAAGACACCGCTAACGACCAAAGTATAGGTGCCAAAAATACCAGTGCAAACACACCTGAAACTATTGTCAACGCCGTATTTCCAACACGTCTTTTTTTTATGCCTGATGATTGCATCATACCTTTTCACTCCTTTTTTGCATAATTTGCTGAACAAGAGACAAAAGGACCAAAATCGCGAAAAGAACATACGACATCGATGCTGCATAACCCATTCGCCCTTTTGTAAATGCGGTCTCATAAATATATTGAATCATGGGACGTGTTGAAGAAGCCGGTCCTCCACCTGTTATGAGATAAATTTGTCCAAACACTTTAAAACACGCAATAAGTTGTAGCAATGACACCAAGTATGTAGTAGGTTTTAACAAGGGAATAACAATAAAAAACAAACGTTGTCGGCCATTTGCACCATCGATTTCTGCAGATTCCAAAACTTGCGGTGAGATGTCTTGTAATGCTGACAAGTAAAGCATCATACTAAATCCAACGGTCCACCATACAGTCATTGATGTAATCGTCACCCAAACCAAGCTAGGGTCTTGTAGCCATTGCAGCTCTTGATTTGCAGGCAAAGAACCTATCGCATGTAAAAAACCATTAATAAAACCTCGATACGGTGCAAACATATATTGTGCAATAAACGAGGCCACTGCAACGGACAACACACTAGGTAAATAATAACTGATACGAAGAATTTTTTTTAATCGCGATTCCCGATTAGCTAATAAAGCTAAAACAAGTGCTACTACTACCAATGCAGGTGCTGTGATTATAACGAATTTTAACGTATTGCTTAGCGCTCCTATAAAATTTTTATCCCCTAAAAAGCGCGAGTAATTTTCAAAGCCAACAAAACCTAACTTCCCCATCAAACTCCATCGATGAAAGCTAACATATATACCTTGAACAACGGGCCATATGGTAAAAACAGTATATAGTGCAAAAAAAGGAAATATAAATCCTATAGGCGTCAGATAAGCTCTGATTTTTTTCTTTTTAATCTCCATTCTTATGCTCCTTTTCTAAAAGAATAAGGGAGCATAAAACTCCCTTATCGTTTTATTTAGAATATGTTTGATTCAAGTTCACTATATAAATCATTGATTGCTGTCTCAACATCACTTTGCCCTGTCCAGTATGCATTAAGCGAATCAATCATCCCTGCTTTCATCGCATAAAAACTTGAGCTTTGAGGCGGAAGAACTGCTGTATTCAAAGCATTTTTGTAGTCACTTCGATAATCAAGCTCTGCATATTCTTGACTATTGACGACATTAATATTGGATGGAATCTGACCGGACTTTGCCCATGTTACGCCTCCATCCGATGCTGCTGCAACGATAAATCTAACCGCTTCAAGGGTTTCTTCATCTGTTCGTTCTTTTGAATACGGAATCATCATTATATGCGCATCTGCCCAGCACGCATCTTGGTCAAATAGCTTTGGAAAGTTTTGCGCACCAAAGTTTAAGCCATCTGTTTTTTCAAACGCTCCTGTTGCCCATGTTCCTCCAAACAAAATCCCCGCTTTTCCACTTTGGAAAAAGGCTTGATGGTCATCGATACCTTCAAGAACATATCCTTCTTCATACAAACGTTTAACAAATTCTGCCGCTTCCATAGCAACATTCTTATCTAAGGTCACTTCTGTTGCATCATCACTAAGTATTGCTGTTCCGTTCATTTGAAAATAGGTCGCCCACCAAACACGATATGGATCATCTCCTGAATTTGTCAGCGCAAGGGCTGAAGAACCTTCTGGAATAACCGCTTTTATCTTATCTAAGATGGCAAGGAATGCATCAGCACTTTGAATATCCAACTTACCTTCCGCGTTTAACTCAACGCCTGCTTCGGCTAAGATATCTCTGTTATAATACATAATCTCTGCATGTGTATCTAATGGAACGCCATATGTCTGCTCGCTAAAGGTCACACTGTTGATAGACCCTTGTGTGTATAAATCTGACATCGAGATACCTATATCTTCTAGATAGCTATCAATAGGAACTACTGCGCCTTGTTCTACTAACTCAGGCAGTTTCGATGCATGTGCCACTCCAATATCCGGCCCTTTTCCTGCCGCCACTGCGGTTTGAAGCTTTGTATAGTAATCAGCCCATACCAGCATAATAGGTTGCACCTGCATAGTTGGTTGCGTGGCATTATAGTCTGTGATAATCTCATCCATAAATCCGCCGTCACCACCGCTAAACAAAGACCAAAAAACTAGATTACCTTCTTTTATTTCTACATTTTCAGGATTATTAACCGTCCCGTCTTCATTTACATCAGCATCATTTTCTGAGGTTTCATCTTGCGTCTTGGATGTATCTGATTCTGACGTTCCACTATCAACACTCGAATCATTCCCTGACGCATTTGTATCATTGCTTTGTGACCCACAACCTACGATGAATAACATAACGAATACTATTACTAAAAAAAACATACTTTTTTTCTTCATGTTGTCCTCCCTTTATTTACATTGTATGATATTGACAAGTGACCTATATCGCCGGCATATATAAACAATAATATTGTTTTTATATTTTATACATTAGTATAATTATACAATTAAGTCAAGTACATCTTTAATCTTTTTATGCTTTTACAACATTTTTTCACCTATTATTTTCTTTTTATTTATTTTTACAACAATTTTATTGTTATAATATTCTAAAAAAAGAGCCCAGCTTTCACTAGGCTCTTTTTAATACTCAATACTTAAAATCAAATCTTGCGCATAGTCACCGAATCTTTTTCCGAAGATATTAAATCCACCCACATATTGCGCATCGGCTTTATTGCCAATTTTGATTTCTATATATTCTTGCTCCATAATATTAAGTGCTTCAAAATCTAAAGAACGAATATGTTCGTTATTAATGTATATGCCATTTTCATTGACTTCCCAACTCACTAAGACACCATATTGTGTAGAGCCATCCGGCCATTTTGCCGGATTTAATCGACCACGTCTAGCACCATAGTCACTTGGACTTTGCCAATATCCGCAGTCAATTCCATTAACCCAAAGTGTAATATCCGACTTCCAACCCAACCGATAGTTTGGAGCCTCAGAACATATCTCCATCGTTAGATTTAGCCGCTTAGGTGTGTATTTTTTGGGCACTAAGTTTGGAAAACGATAGGTAATCACACCACCCGAGCTCCATAGTAACTGTGCATTCGCCCGTTGCGGAAGATAAAAACTACTTACGACATCTTCTGTTCCTATCACGCCGTCAATATCAGCTAAACCACATGTTGGAACAGCATCACAAGAACAAAAGGCGCCAACAGGCATTTCAACGCTAACTATTTCATCCACATTCCTGTCTTTACTTAACAGACTAATATTGATAAAATCGGGCTTTCGATGGCAAAGCTTTGTCTTGCCCCTTGTTCCCGGCAATTCTTCAAAACGAATCAATTGAGCTGCTTCCAATGTTCGAACATGCATCGCAGCACTCGAAGCCGGAATATCTAGTGCATTGGCAATTTCACCTATAATTAAGCTTTTTCCATACAGCAGCTTTAAAATTTCAATACGAATCGGTGACGACAACGCTTTCCCAACATTACATATGAGTTCTTGATCCTCCATATCCAGCTCTAAAAATTTTGACACCTTCATCCCTCCAAAAACTTTTTATGCTTTTTTAACGAATTCTGACTTTAACTTCATCGCGCCAAAACCATCGATTTTACAATCAATATTATGTCCATCTGGTGCATCTGGAACAAGACGTATGCTTTTTACTTTTGTCCCTTGTTTAATTGCAGATGAGCTTCCTTTAACTTTCAGATCCCGTATGACGGTCACCGCATCTCCATCACTAAGCAGATTGCCATTCACATCTTTAATCGCATCATCCGCTTCTTCTGATGCTGTCAAAGACCATTCGTAAGCACACTCCGGACATACCATAAGCATTCCGTCTTCATAGGTATACTCTGAGTTGCATTTTGGACAATTAGGTAAATTATTCATCATGTTCTCCTTACATTACATTCTTTTGATCAATCGCGTATATAATATACCCTTATCCTATAACTGTCAAGTTCACCTAGCTTTTTATGTACCTTTAGCAAACATCAAAGCGGTCCGCCATCATGACTTTATCCCATACCTTTATAAAATCATTCACAAACTTTTCATGACCATCATCGCTAGCATAGACTTCACAAAAAGCTCGCAGCTGTGCATGGGAACCAAAAATCAAATCCACCCGTGACGCCATCCATTTTCTCTTTTCTGTGGTCCGATCCAAACCTTCAAACAACGTTTTTTCTTCATTCAAGGGCTTCCAAACCGTTCCCATATCTAACAAATTCACAAAAAAATCATTAGTCAACGTACCAATACGCTCTGTCAAAACACCAAAAGGTGCGTCCTCAAAGTTTGCTCCAAGTACTCTTAGTCCTGCAACGAGTACTGTCATTTCCGGAGCAGTTAATTTAAGCAATTGTGCTTTATCAATCAACACTTCTTCTGGACATCTCATCTTAGGATTTTCAACAAAATTGATGAATCCATCCGCCTTGGGTTCTAGCAGGTTAAATGTTTCAACATCCGTTTGTTCTTGGGTCGCATCTGTTCTTCCCGGAACAAAAGGCACCTCTTTGTTTAATCCCGCCTTTTCAGCTGCTATCTCAACAGCAACACATCCACCTAAAACAATCAGGTCCGCCATGGAAACTTTTTTGGTCGCATGCGACCTATCAAACTCTTCTTTTATACTTCTTAAGACGTCAATCACCTGTTCCAAGTCCTCTGATTGATTCACACGCCAGCTTTTCTGAGGTTCTAGCAACAGTCTTGCCCCATTGGCTCCACCGCGATAATCCGAACCTCTAAATGTCGATGCTGATGCCCATGCTGTCTTAATTAGCTGACCTACCTTAAGTCCACTTGATAGAATCTTCGCTTTTAAGATATCCACATCATCAACTTCTATTCCTTCATAATCCGCTACCGGAATTGGGTCTTGCCAAATAAGGTCTTCCTCTGGCACTTCCGGACCTAGGTACCTAGACTTCGGTCCCATATCTCTATGGGTCAGCTTAAACCATGCACGAGAAAATGCAGCTTCAAAAGCTTCGGGATGTTCATAAAAATATTTAGATATGGGTTTATAGACAGGATCCATACGCAAGGACATATCTGCCGTCGTCATAATCGGGGGTTGCTTATATCCTCCTTGGGCACTTGGGATATTATGAGCTTTTGGATCAGACGGCACCCACTGCCAGGCTCCTGCCGGACTTTTGACAAGATTCCAATCATAAGCGAACAAGGTCTCAAAATACCCCATATCCCACTTTGTCGGCGTTGAATTCCACGGTCCTTCAATCCCACTCGAGATTGTACTATCCCCTTTACCATCACCATAACTATTTTTCCAGCCTAATCCCATCTCTTCAAGTTCGCCAGCTTCAGGTTCTGGTCCTACATGACTGGGGCTGGCTGCTCCATGGCATTTTCCAAAAGTATGTCCACCAGCCACCAGAGCTACAGTTTCTTCATCATTCATCGCCATACGTGCAAACGTCTCACGCACATCTTGTCCTGAAGCAACCGCATTGGGTTCGCCATTGGGTCCTTCAGGATTCACATATATCAATCCCATCTGGACTGCAGCCAATGGATTTTCCAAGTCTCTATCACCTGAGTAACGCTTATCATCGAGCCATTTCTTTTCTGTTCCCCAATAGATATCATCTTCTGGTTCCCATATATCTTCTCGACCACCCCCAAATCCAAACGTTTTTAGTCCCATGGATTCTAACGCACAGTTGCCGGCCAAAATTATCAAATCTGCCCAGGAGATGCACTTGCCGTATTTTTTCTTAATCGGCCAAAGAAGGCGTCGAGCTTTATCCAGATTGACATTATCCGGCCAACTATTGAGGGGTGCAAACCGTTGATTTCCTGTTCCACCACCACCTCGACCGTCACCAGCCCTGTAGGTCCCCGCACTATGCCAAGCCATACGGATAAACAATCCACCGTAGTGACCATAATCGGCAGGCCACCAATCTTGAGAATCTGTCATTAAAGCATAAAGATCTTTTTTTAAACTTTCATAGTCTAAATGTTTAAACGCATCTGCATAACAAAAATCCTTGTCCATTGGGTTCACTTTTTCTGAATGCAGTTGTAAAATCTTGAGATTTAGCTGTTCGGGCCACCAGTCTTTATTTGTCGTACCTCTCGTGGGTCGAGTTCCTGTCGCTCCTGTTACGGGGCATCTTCCTTGTTCACTCATAACGCATCTCCTTTCATTGCTTTTAGATAATTGAATATCTTAATTATATCACAATAAAAGCGAGTGCTACATTTTATAGGTCTATTTCCTCAATCGTTTCACGCAAAATCTCACCGATACTTCCTCGAACACATAAATCAACCTTCGCATCATAAGGGGTCTCTTCCTTATTAATCAAGACTAAGTTGTTGCCTTGATAATAATTAATCAACCCAGCTGCTGGATATACCCTCAAAGACGTCCCGCCAACAATCAGCATATCTGCCGTGCGAATTGCTTCGATACTTTTTGATAATACCTGTTCATCTAAAGGTTCTTCATATAAAACAACATCCGGTTTAATCACATTCCCGCACAATGTGCATAACGGCACTCCACCCGCTTCCACCATCGTGGTCATATCATAGAATGCATGGCAATGGGTGCAATAGTTACGATGAATGGATCCATGGAGTTCATATACTGTTTGACTCCCTGCCATTTGATGCAATCCATCAATATTTTGTGTTATAACAGCCTTTAACTTTCCCATAGCTTCAAGCTTTGCCAATGTATTATGGGCTGCATTAGGTTTTGCATCTTTAAAAATCATATACTTACGATAGAAATCATAAAACACTTCTGGATGCTTATGAAAATATGTGTGCGATATAATCTGTTCCGGTGACACACCATACTCCTGAACAGTTTTATATATTCCATGTTCACTTCTAAAATCAGGGATATCACTCTCTGTTGATACTCCTGCACCTCCAAAAAACACAATAGCCTCAGCCGCTTTGATTCGATCACTAAGTTCTTTCATTTAGACCATCCTCTCTATGAACAAACCTACTTTTACTCTTTCTTTAGGATAGACTCAAAAATCAATATCTCTACTTGTCGCTTATGAAAGGCAAGAAATTCCGGGGAACTGATGTCTCTATGAATAGAATGCATAAACGTATGTTCTGTAATGATTGGTAACCACGCCATCGCCATGGCATTTAACCATAAAGAATATGTATCGATTTCCTCATGAAGCAACCCTTGTTTTTTGGCTTGTTCCAAATAGATATGACTCCAATGCATCACGTCAGGAAAATAACTGTGAATCCAATCTTGGCGGTTATCATCTAAGGATTCCCATATAATAATTTTACTTAAATATGGATTCTCAAAGGTATAGCCTATATGCCTGGATAATAAGTCTTTTAGCGCCTCTATGGTCACTTCACCTTCAAATGTCAAGTTGCTCACATAGTTTTTTTCATCTTCAATCAGACTGTCAATCAGCGTCTTGTATAGATTTTCTTTATTTTTGAAAAAATATGAAGGCGTCGTTCTCGATAAGCCACTTTTTTCGCCGATCTCGGATAGCGTTGTTCGGTGATATCCTTTTTTGGCAAAAATAATCTTCGCCGCATCTAAGATTTTTTTTATCGATGCTTCTGCATCTCTTTTTTTACTCATGGATAAACTAATCCCCTTCCGTCGTATTACTTACATTATAGCGGAAGGGGAGATTAACGTACAGTGATTTATGGTTTTATGATTATTTTCAACACTTCATTAGGATTATTGGCAAACAAATCAAAGGCTGCTTCTACATCATCAAGAGACATCTGATGACTGATTAAAGGTTTTAAATCAAGTTCACCATTTGCCACATAGCCCAGCAATTCTTCGATTTTTGTTAAATCGCCTAAGCCCATACTAAAGGTAATATTCTTGAAAAAATGTAACGGATGAATAGCCACTGGAGCTTCAGGAATACCAACCATAAACAGGCGCCCTTCAACCGTTAATGCATTAAATCCTTGTTCTAAAGTGATGGCTAGACCCACAGCATCAATCACGACATCTACACCGACGCCTCCTGTGATCTTTGCCACTTCTTCTTCAACATTATCACGACCAACTAGCAATCCATGTGTCGCTCCTAGTTCCATTGCTTTTTGAAGACGTTGTTCGGATTTTTCAACAACAATGATGTTCTTAGGTTTTCTAAACTTAGCGGTAAGCACTGCTGATAAACCAACCGGTCCACACCCAAACACAAGCAGTGTCTCTCCTTCTTGTAAATTCATCTTGTGAATTCCTGTGTATCCAGTTGCAACGATATCGGAGATAAAGATAACTTCCTCATCCGATAAGTGCTGCGGAACATGAAGAAGACACGAATCTCCATGAGGTACACGCGTGTACTCAGCATGAGTTCCAGGAATATCGCCGCGGGTTACCCCACTGCCATGAATTCCTCCATGGAGACAATGGGCTACATTTCCTTTTTGGCAAGGACCACATTCCCCGCAAAATGGAGCTGGTGGTCCTATTACTCGGTCCCCCACCCGAAAGTTCTTCACGTCGTCTCCAACTTCTTCGATAATCCCTACATACTCATGTCCCAATACAAAGCCCGGTTGCGTAGGAATAACTCCATTTACAATATGAATATCACTCCCGCAAATGGTTGTTGAAGTCACTTTAATAATCACATCTGTCGAATTTTTTAGCTGTGGTTTTTCTACATCTTTAAGCTCAATTTTATTTAATTGTGGCATATATAATGCTCTCATCAATCATTCTCCTTTTATGCGCTTTTTTATACTAGCTGAACGTTCATCTAGTATAATTTTAACACAGATTTTGAGCTTGTCAATAGTTTAACGAGTTTTTAATTACTACTATCAGGTATCTCTACTCGACAAATTATTTCTTGGTCTTTTTTGTTATATTTTATCTTAATCTGTCCCTTATAGCGGTTGACAATAGTGGTTAATTTTTGAAGCCCATACCCTGTTTTATCTTTAATATGACGCTTCCTTTCGCTTTTCAACGTTTTTATCAATCTATCGTTTAGCATAGCTGTCGCTTGATTGCGTGTTTGAATAATATTTAACCCCTCTTCATATCCTATAAGTATTTCACATCCTCTTGCTTCGACTTCAAGAGTTGCCTCAATTGAATTGTCCATAAGAATCCCAAAAACTTCTATAAGTTCATAATCTTGAAGTTCAGAGTTAAAAAAGTAATTCTGAATTTTAAACTCCACATTAATTTTATCTTTTTGAGCATGTAAAAATTTACTATATAAAAACGCCATCAATACTTTATTATCCAATCGAATAAGCTTCATCCAAATATCATCAGCTTTTATTGTTTGTAAGTATTCCTCAAAGGCATTAGGTAAGTGCTCCATGGACTTTAAAGCATATAAAGTTTGAATATGATTATGATAATCATGTTGCTTTGTTCGCACTTCTTCAATGATATCTTCTATTACAGGAAAATACATATCATACATCTTTATCTTTTCTGATAATATCTGATTAGATATCCCATGAGTAATCATTAACGTGTTGATAAGTAATATAATAACGACAAGGATAAGTATGCCTAAAATACTATCAAGCAGCCCATATAAATCTGTATTCCATAATATAACTAACACATAATATACGAAAAAAACGTTAGTGACAACAATCTGCATCCATTTATTTTCTTTAATAAGGCTATGATAAAATTGATTAATCGGCAAGATTTTTAATATAACTATAGTCATAACTGCCGTTATTAGCTGTGTTATCAAACTACTGACAAATGTGTAATCCCAACTTCCTTTTATCAACTGATATGCAATGGTTGTCAGAAGTTGAACTGTACATAAAATCGTCAGGCTATATACATAAGTAATCGTAATACGCTTTAAATCACTTCTCATAATAATTTGAATTAAAACAAACGCAATTATAATATTAACCGTAAAAGAAACCACCTGATTACTGACAAAGTAAATCACCGTGCCTATTAATGCCGTCCCGACAAGTACTCCACAACAACCTTTAATGACATCTATTTTCTTCAATGAAGCTTTTAAAATAACAATGATGTACGTCAACATAAGCATGTCAAAAAAAGATAAGATTAACGTCTCAATATAAGTCATCAAATCTACCTCTCACTTCTTTTAGATAGCTTCGTCCTATTGGAATTTCTTCTTCTACACTATATAGTTTTATGCTTTTTGCGTCGAACTCTATTTTTTCAACACAATTTGAATTAATAATAACGGATTGGTGTACTTGCATGAAAAAATCTTCATCTAATAATTGCTTGAATTTTTTCATCGACATATGCATATATTTTATTTTTTCCTCTTTGGTTATGATGATGATTCTTCTATTCACATACTCTACATACAAAATATCATTCATAGGAATCATTTGAGTAAAATTCTTGAACTTTAATGCTAGGTTTTTGGTTTCATTAGGTCGATCTATGTAATCAATCAATATTTTTTTAAGGACTTTTCCGGCTTCTTCCTCTGTAAAAGGCTTTATTATGTAATCATAGCAATGGATTTTGCGAAATGCCTCCAGCTGTCTAGTTGGCATAGCCGTAATAAAGATAATCGGTGTAAACTGATATTTTTTTATACTTCTTAAGCGTTTGGCTAGCTCTATTCCTGAATAGTCCTCTACCTGGATATCCAGCAAAAACACACTGACATCATTTGATATTGAATAGCTATATGCTTCATTTGCACTACCGGTTTCAAAAAAATCCAACGTAGGGTTTATGCTTGCTGCTATCTTAAGCAAATGTTTTCTACAGGAAATGTTATCTTCCAATAATAAGATTTTTTTCATACTCTGCCTCTTTTTCTATCCCAAGCTCTTCAAAACTCCAACGATCTTACCTGCTATGAAGATTTCATCTGCTTTTTTCATTATCGGCTCATATTTGCTGTTTTCAGGCATTAACATTATACTGTCGCCCATCTTAACTATTTTTTTCATCGTTGCTTCATCATCTACAACAGCAACGGCAATATCATAATTGTCAACATCCGCTTGCCTTCTGACGACAACATGGTCCCTAGGCTCTATTCCTGCCTGAATCATACTATCCCCATCAACTTTAAGCATGAGATAATCGTAACTATTTGAAAACCACTCTGATGGCAATGGGATATGCCTTGATATACTATCTATAGATTGATCCATCGTCTTGAGCAAACCGGCGGATACTTTTCCCATTATTCCTATATCCCGATAGTCTCCAATAGGCAACACACCCTCTTCATCCATATACTTTATTGATATGTTTTTATTATCATATCCATTAACGATATATTTAAACTCTCTATTATTGACCATATTCTTATAGACAAAGACTTTATCTATGGTGTTGACTAAGTTATCATAAGACGGCACCATAGCACGGTCCAACATTTTCATTCCACTTTTCTCATAAAAATAATGCTTTACTCCGTTTGTCATCATGCCAAATCTTACGCTAGGCAATGCTTTCATATAGTCAAATAATTGGTCCTTTAATGCTTCGATTTCAACATCTTGCGCCTTACATTCAATGACAACTAAGGGTTTCTCTTTTGATTGAGATTTGTAGAGGACAATATCTGCATAACCTTTTTGAGAATATTGTTGCACGGGAACTTCAATATCGATGCAACTTAATGGATATCCTAGTATATCTATGAGATTTTGAAGAATACCTTGTCTTACAGTTTCCTCTTCGCTATGTATTTTAATAATCTTTTCTGTAAACAAATATCGATTTTCAGGTAATTTTGTAATATTTTCAAAGGGTTCTTCATCGTTGGTAATAAGGTATTCGGGATTAATATCTTTTATAAACTTTGACGCTTTTCCACTCGAGGTCATATAGAGTTTTTCTTCAGCTCTGGTCATCCCAACATACAATAATTTTCTGTCTTGTATTTCGCTGTTATTATTGTCATCTGCTTCACAAGGACTAGAATAGGGAATAATTCCTTCATTCAAGCCAATAATAAAAACTAACTTAAATTCTAAACCTTTAATTGAATGCATAGTAAATAATTTTACTACCTCTTCATCAAAAGATACTTTATCTGAATAGATTTTGGAGTCAATGCCTTGACAGATCAAATAATCTTTAGCAATCTCTAACTGCTTTTTATTACGTGCTATGATAACCATATCCCGCAAGTCATACTTAGAGCTTTTCTTCTTAATCACGCTGGAGATATAGTTAAGTTCTTCTTCATCATTTTCAAAATTTCGATAGACCGGAAAACTTCCTTCGCGTTCAACCACCAAGGGCTTCACGTATAACTCATTTGAAGTAATTGCATCATCTTTTTCTGTCAAACTATATGCCGCCATTGCCACTTGTTTCGTGGTTCGATAGTTTTTGCTTAGGATGCGCGAGCGACCTGCCATATTAAAGCCTACAGTAGTAAAAGCATGATAACTCAACCACGATTTTTCATAAATACTCTGAGAAGTATCTGTGATAAAGGTTGCCGAGCTATAGTCTTGTTCATCATATAATCTCTTGATTATATCAAGTTGTAATTTTGACAGGTCTTGTGCTTCATCTATAAGTATGTGCACGTACTTATCCGTATTAATTTCTTCAAAATGATCCTTTACCATTTTTGCCATATCTCCAAAGTCAAAAAAGCCCTTTTTATACATGATGTTATTATAAAACTGATAGCATTCATAAATAGCTTCTCTTTGAATACTATTTTTCTTAATTCGTTGAACGCCTTGTGTGTCTTTAGTTTCTTTCATGTAAGCGGCTCGGCCTGTTCTATCAGCTTCTTGATAAGCTTTTATACTATCGTAGTCACAGGCTTTAATCCAATCGATTTCATTAAGTATGAATCTCGAATTTTGCGTGTTAAACCACGGAATCTCTTTATACTTATCTTGAAGTTTATCCAAAACATAGTTTATTGTATTAAATTGTTCATGCATTGAGGGAATGGGATTATTTTTATGTTTTATTTTTAATTGATTAAACAGACTACGAATGATTGAGTCAATGGTCTTAATCTCTAATCGTTCTTCCTTATCGGACAAATCAAGCAGCGTCGTTTGTCGATCCATTTTTTCATATAAATAATTGACATAGTGGATTAAGGAACGGTTATATGTTATCAAGAGAACCTTATCCTTTTCTTTTGTATGATAATCCAATAGAATCGGTATTCTATGAACTGCAACGGTGGTTTTTCCACTTCCCGCCACACCACGAATAAGCATATTTCCTGTTACATCACTATCGACAATTTTACGTTGATCAATGTTTAATATCATAATACTATAGCTCCCCTTTATTAATTATTCATTCAGCTCTTATCTCTCCCAGACAACAAAAAAACACATACCACAGTTATGGTTATGCGCTTATTATTATAAAAAAATAGAGAATCTTCCCTTATAAGTTTTCCCATTATACTCAACCCATTGCACATTACCACTTTATTCAAGTACCATTCTACTATTTTGCTCCATATAATGCAAGCCATTATAAGCTATATTTTCCAAACAAAATACTCTCTTTGCGTTTTACATTTAATTTTATGATATAATAATTCTATACAAGTTAGTCAAGGTTTTAACGAGAGGAGGAAATATTAATGAATTATCCATTTGCAGGACAAGTGACCCTTACTGCAGCAACTTACGCGCCAGAAGGATGGTTCCTCTGTGATGGTTCGACACTTCAGATTTCTGAGTACCAGCTGCTTTATGCTGTTATCGGAAATCGTTACGGTGGCGATGGGTATACCACCTTCAAACTGCCGGATTTAAGAGACCGGATTCCAAACCATCGAGGCGATGGCTTCTATCAAGGAATGATTGGAGGTTGGACGCACGTTCAACTATCCCCCAACCATTTACCCGCTCACAATCATCCCCTTCGAACTTCTACAAGCAATATGGCTGAGTCAACTCCAACGAATAACGTAATGTCAACTGTTCAATCGCGCTATCCGACAATGCTCTACACTAACTATGATGCTTCTCATGTAACTTCATTGGATCAAGACAGCCTAAAAAATGAAGGTGGCTCTCAACCACTTGCAACGATGCCGCCTTATCTTACATTTAATTTTATCATAAACTATGATGGCTATTATCCATCTCGTCCTTAACACAAACCATCAATTGATTAAGTAAGGAGGAATTTTTGAATGGTAGATTACTATTTAGGTGAGATTACAATGTTCGCCGGCAACTATGCTCCTCAGGACTGGATGTTCTGTGATGGAGCTATATTACCGATATCACAATTTCAAGCACTTTATGCGCTTCTAGGTACCACCTATGGCGGTGATGGAATCAATACATTCCAATTACCGGATTTACGCGATCGCTTCCCAATGCATCAAGGACCTATTTTTCGTCAAGGAGAAAAAGGCGGAACGCTAACAACGCACATCACAGTTGATAACATGCCTAAACATAGCCATACCATAACTGCATCCACCCAAAATGCAACTTTAGCAGAACCTGAAAACAATGTTTTATCTGTTCCACAATCTAGATATACCACCAATGTTTATGGACCAAAAGATCCCGATACAACTACGAATATGCATGAAAAAAGCATCGGAGATACCGGCGGTTCTCAACCACTTCAAATTTTACCACCCTTTTTAACCATTAACTTTATTATCTGCGTTAATGGTATTTTCCCGCCAAGAAGTTAGATTCAAACAAAGAGACAACATATTAATATGTTGTCTCTTTATTTGAATACTAGTTTGCATTGAGTGATATATCCCCAATCCCATTTATATTTATCCAAGGACCAATTGGAGGCGTATCACCTGTACCATTATGGTAATGAACTACCGGATCATATCCAGCAGAGACACTATCATCTTGAAGCTCCCAGCGGTTATCGCCAGCATCCCATAGAATTGTGAAATTCGCACCATATACATTGTGATAATAATTATAACTTGGTTTTCCATTAACATCTGCTGCTTTCTCATATGTTTGTGCATAATCATCACTTGGATCACTGGCACAGGTAGCTGTGTAACTATTGGGAACATTCGCACTTTTTACTACGCTATCCGTTGCAGCTATACCCACATTGCCCGCTATATCTGTCAATGTCACGTTAAGGTTCAAGGTTCCACTATCTAATCCACTCACATCAATACCTGTTATCTGATCTGTCGCTGCCTCTATCGTTCCACTACCTGTGATTGCCGAAATTGCACCATTGGCATCATCAATACTATAGTTATAAGTGGCTCCGACTTCCGCCGAGGCAAACGTAAAACTTATTGCCGTTTCATTATCTGATGTCACCGGATCTTGATCTAAGGTAACGGTGTAACCGCTTGGCACCACAGTCTCTTTGGTCACTGTATCCGTTATGGTATTGCCTGTATTTCCAAAACCATCTGTTAAATAAACACTTAAGGTGATGGTATCATCATCTAAGCCACTGACATCAATACCTGTTATCTGATCTGTAGTCGTTGCTATGGTTCCACTACCTGTCACCGCAGCAGTCGCACCGTTGGTATCGTCAATGCTGTAATAATACGTTGCATCCGCTTCTGCCAATGCAAAAGTGAAACTTATTGCTGTTGCATTGGTACTATTGATATAACTTGGATCCATATTAACACTGTATCCACTCGGTACACTCGTATCTTTAAGCACTGTATCCGTTACATTATCTCCTTGATTTCCATATGCATCTGTTAAATAAGCTGTCAAGGTTAACATGTCATCATCTAGACCACTCACATCCAATCCACTGATCTGGTCTGTCGCTGTCGCTATCGTACCACTTCCTGTAACCGCAGGGGTTCCAGCATTGGTATCATCAATGCTATAGGTATAGGTAGCTCCTACTTCTGCCAAGGCAAAGGCAAAGGATATGTTGAATTCATTGGACGGAATCACTGAGTCTTGATCGAAGCTGACGCTATACCCACTTGGTGGGATTGCTTTTTTTGTTGCACTATCTGTTGCTGCTAGCCCGATATTGCCAGCTGCATCTGTTAAGGTCACGCTAAGGTTCAAGGTTCCATCCGCTAGACCACTCACATCAATACTATTTATCTGATCTGTGGCTGTCCCTATCGTCCCACTGCCTGTCACTTGGCTACTGCCATCACTGATACTATAGGCATAATCTGCATCTACTTGCGCCGAAGCAAACGTAAAACTTACTGTAGTATCATTAGCTGATGTCACTGGGTCTTGATCTAAGGTAACGGTGTAACCACTGGGTGGCACTGTCTCTTTGGTCACTGTATCCGTTGCATTGCTACCTTGATTGCCCGCACTATCTGTTAGGTAGACCGTCAAAGTTAGAATATCGTCGGCTAAGCCACTGACATCAAGACCTGTTATCTGATCTGTGGCTGTTGCTATGGTTCCACTTCCTGTGATGGCAGCAGTCACACCGTTGGTATCGTCAATAGTGTAGTGATACGTTGTCCCGACTTCCGCTGAGGCAAACTTGAAACTCATTGCTGTTGCATTGGTGTTATTAATATAACTTGAATCAATACTAACACTGTATCCACTTGGTTCACTCGTATCTTTAAGCACTGTATCCGTTACATTATCTCCTTGATTTCCATATGAATCTGTTAAATAAGCTGTCAAGGTTAACGTGTCATCATCTAGACCACTCACATCCAATCCACTTATCTGGTCTGTGGCTGTCGCTATGGTTCCACTTCCTGTAATCGCAGGGGTTCCAGCATTGGTATCGTCGATGCTATAGGTATAGGTAGCTCCTACTTCTGCCGAGGCAAAGGTAAAAGATACATTCGTTACATTGGATTCAATCACCGAATCTTGATCGAAGCTTGCACTGTATCCACTTGGAGGCGTTGCTTCTTTGGTTGCACTATCTGTTGCCGCTACCCCGATATTGCCTGCTGCATCTGTTAAGGTCACGCTAAGATTCAAGGTTCCATCCGCTAGACCACTCACATCAATACTACTTATCTGGTCTGTGGCTGTTGTTATCGTCCCACTGCCTGTCACTTGGCTACTGCCATCACTGATACTGTAGGCATAGTCTGCATCTACTTGCGCCGAGGCAAACGTAAAACTTACTGTAGTATCATTAGATGACGTCACCGGGTCTTGATCTAAGGTAACCGTATAACCACTTGGTGGCACCGTCTCTTTGGTCACTGTATCCGTTGCATCGCTACCTTGATTGCCCGCACTATCTGTTAGGTAGACCGTCAAAGTTAGAATATCGTCGGCTAAGCCACTGACATCAATATCTGTTATCTGATCTGTCGCTGTCTCTATAACTCCACTACCTGTTATCGCAGCAGTCGCACCGTTGGTATCGTCAATAGTGTAGTGATACGTTGTTCCGACTTCCGCTGAGGCAAACTTGAAGCTCATTGCTGTTGCATTGGTATTATTAATATAACTTGAATCAATACTAACACTGTATCCACTTGGAGCAACGGTATCTTTTGTGATCATATCCATTACACCGATTCCTTGGTTCCCATATGCATCTGTTAAATAAGCTGTCAAGGTTAAGGTATCATCATCCAACCCGCTGACATCCAATCCACTGATCTGGTCTGTGGCTGTCGTTATCGTACCACTTCCTGTAACCGCAGGGGTTCCGCCGTTGTAATCGTCGATGCTATAGGTATAAGCGACTCCTACTTCTGCCGAGGCAAAAGTAAAAGATACATTCGTTACATTGGATGCAATCACTGAATCTTGATCGAAGCTTATGCTGTATCCAGTTGGAGGCGTCGCTTCTTTGGTTGCACTATCTGTTGCCGCTACCCCGATATTGCCTGCTACATCTGTTAAGGTCACACTAAGATGCAAGGTCCCATCATCTAAGCCACTCACATCAATACTACTTACCTGGTCTGTGGCTGTTATTATGCCCCCACTTCCTGTTATCGGTGACGTGCCATCATTATTATCATCAATGCTGTAATGATATGTTGTTCCGACTTCCGCCAAGGCAAAACTAAAGCTTACCCCCGTGTCATTGGCTGACGTCACCGGGTCTTGATCTAGAGTAACAGCGTAACCGCTTGGCACAACGGTCTCCTTAGTTGCTGTATCCGTTGTGTTGCCACCTTGGTTCCCATGATTATCTGTCAGGTAAACTGTCAAGGTTAAGGTATCATCATCTAATCCACTGACATCAATACCTGTTATCTGATCGGTGACTGTCCCTATGATTCCACTTCCTGTTATCGGCAAAGTCCCGCCATTAGTATCGTCGATACTGTAAGAATACGTTGCGCCGACTTCCGCCAAAGCAAAAGTAAAGCTTATTGCTGTTGCATTGCTACTATTGATATAACTTGAATCTATACTAACTCTATAGCCACTTGGTTCACTCGTATCTTTAAGCACTGTATCCGTTACGTTATTTCCTTGGTTCCCATAACTATCGGTCAAATAGACTGTCAAGGTCAGCGTGTCATCATCCAGACCACTGACATCCAATCCACTGATTTGATCGGTGGTTGTCGCTATGGTTCCACTGCCTGTAACCGCAGGGGTTCCAGCATTGGTATCGTCGATGCTATAGTTATAAGTTGTTCCAACTTCTGCCAAGGCAAACGTGAACGAGATATTTGTTTTATTTGTTAGATTCACAGGATCTTGATCAAAACTAGCACTAAAGCCACTCGGCGGCGTTGATTCCTTTATGATGGTATCAAGCGCTACATTTCCCTCATTCCCTGCTACATCTGTTAACTGGACGTGCAATGTCAGTGTCCCATTTGTGAGTGTGCTGACATTTATTCCAACCACTTGATCCGTTGCCGTGACAATTGAACCACTACCTGTTACATCCGATGTCCCATTATCAGTATCAGCAATCGTATAACGATAATTACTCCCTACCTCAGCAGATGCAAAGCTAAAACTCATTGTGGTTTCATTGGAAGCAGTGATAGCCGCCTGATCTATTGAAACACTGTAGCCCGTCGGTGCAACCGTTTCTTTTATTACCGTATCACTTACACTATTCCCCTGATTGTTCGCTGCATCTACTAATGTCACAGTCAATGTCAACGTATCATCATCCAACGTACTGACATCAATGCCAGTTACTTGATCCGTAGCAGTAGCTATCGTTCCATTGCCAATGACTGCCAAAGTCAATCCATTCGTATCGTCAATACTATACTTATAACTCGCCCCGACTTCTGCCGAGCTAAAAGTAAAACTCATTGAAGATTGATTGGAACTGTTTGCTGCACTTTGGTCAAAACTGGCGCTATAACCGGTCGGCGGCGTTGTATCCGTTGTTGTGCTAGTGCCACCTCCACCTCGCGACGGTTGTTTGACTTTAACGCCTTCGGAATTCGTTGTTGCTTCGTTTTTTTCTATTTCACCTACAACAGGCTCTACTAAAACCCCATCTGTATTCAAGACTACCTTGGCAATGAACACACTTCCTTTAACTATCGCCGGACCATCAAAAGTTACTTCCTTAATGGTTGTCCCGGAAGATGTATTGATATTTGAGCCTGCTGCTTCAGTAGCCACCTTCAGATCATCAATACCGGTATCACCTTTGATCTCAAGGGTTGCGCTCTCTTTCATTTCAACTGAAGCAAATGTTCCATCCAATTCAACTACATGTCCTGATGATTGAATTTCAACTTCTGAGTTTTTAAAATCACCTTCTAGGAGTACATTGGATTTTGATATCACCTTATTCACTGTACTGTTCTCAGAGAGAACTTGAGACTTTCCACTTTTTTTAACCAGAAGTATCTCACTTATACTACTTCCCTTTAAATGCAGTTGACTATCGCCGCCATCTACAATAATGCGTCCATCAATCGTCACATTCTCTAAGTTAATATCTCCATCAGCAACTTCTGCCGTTAATATCAAATCACCTTTAATCCAAACGTTAGTCAGGGTTAAATCGCCTTTGTATACGGTAATGTTTCCATCGACAACTTCAACCTGCGAACCATTGCCAACAGTTCCCGATTCTGTAACCGTTCGTCCAAGTACTTTGTCTAGCAGATTAATAACCTCTGCACGGGTAATAGCCCCCTGTGGTTTATACGTTCCATCAGGATATCCCGTCAAATAACCTTTTTCGATTAACGCTGCCACCTGTGATTGATGGGTTTCCTCAACCATTGTTCCGTCTTCAAAAGAACTTAAAACCGTGTCAGGATCGTTACTTTTACTTGCCAGAATTTCAGCTACTATAACACTGACATCTTCTCTAGAAATAGCTTCATCCGGTTCTAATTGATTGTTTTGATACCATTGCATATATCGATTTGATTTTGCTATCGCTGTCTGATTAGCATACCACGCTTCGCTTCCAACATCTGAAAAATTAACCCCATCCGCTTCATCATAACCATACAAGTTGTTAATCAGTGTAATAAACTCAGCCTTGGTAATATTGTCATCTGGTTTAAAGGAGCCATCTGGATAGCCCGAGATCCTCCCCTCCTCTGTCCATTTTGAAATCTTATCTTTTGCCCAATGATTATCTATATCATTGAAACCGTCCACACCTGCTACTGATACCACAGTGATATTCATGTAAAAACTCATAAAAAAAATAATTGCTACCGCTTTCCATTTGGTGTTGTGCAAAACTAACCCTCTCCTTCCACTATTTGATCCTTAATATGTATCACGCTCGATTCCCAAAATATATCCTTTCTTTATGGTATTGTGCAAAAAAAACGCATACCACTCCCGTGATTATGCGTTCATATTTTTTAATAGTATTTGATTATCTCTTATTGGATGTTTCATTGCCTCATCCCCTCGCACATTAGCATGCTACCTTAGTAATATTTTACTATCTCGCTATAGATAATGCAAGGAATCTTAAAATAAATTTTTATATCTAAATAAATAATTTGGTACTTGATGTTTGTATTTTGGACCTTTCATTGTTTGCTTAACCTTCTCGATGTCTATTTTCCTCTGGCGGGCAAATTGAAAATATTGATCCAACTCCTGTGTTGCAATCCTATTGTTCGCATCAACCACTCCAATGAATTCAAAGGCATCGTCTAAATATGCCAAAGTCGCGTCACCATGGCTGTCATTACACAACAATATCCCTTCTTCTTTCAAATATTTTTTTGTTGTTTGACCAACAAAGCCCGCATACTGAGAAATGATTAAGTCCACCTTGCCAAGGTCAAGATTATCTTCATAATTTTTCCCGTAAAATCTAATATGGCAAGCCTCATCATAGTCCTTCTTCTGATTGATATAATCATATATCGGCTCTATGTCTGCAAAAAAGTTAATCGTCCCCTTATAATTATCAATATAAGTGACATCAGGAATCACTAACGATGGACTTATATCAACATGACTCCCCGGATATAAGGCACTTGTCACATTAAAGGTCTTGGCAACTACTTTATATAATTCTTTTCGGTTACCTATTTTTTTAATATACTCCAAATATTGATTTATAGGATTATTGATAGATAAGTCCTCCTTTGCATTAACTATTCAAGCACATGCATTAAGTTCATAAGATATAACTGTCGTCCATAACAGTAACATCCACCCTAGATATATGATGTGGTTCATCATTTCGATTTATTTATTCAAAAACTCTTTATATAACAATTTAATATCATCACTACACAAAAGTAGCATGTTATTTTTGATTTTTTGAATAGGCCAATCCCACCATTTAATTTCTAACAACATTTCAATTTTGTCTTGTGTAAATCTTTTTTTAATAGGCTTAGCTGGATTTCCTCCAACAATAGTATATGGCTCTACATCTTTTGAAACTAATGCTCTTGCTGCTATTACAGCACCATCCCCTATTTTTACTCCAGGCATTATGACTGCTTCCGTTCCTATCCAGACATCATTTCCAATCACAGTATCTCCAGCTGGTACATATCCATCTTTTGCCCTCTCATCAATAGTTGAATAATAAAATGGATAACTTGTTATCCAATCATACCTGTGCCCTTGATTACCAGCCATCATAAAGATAGCTCCTGAACCTATGGAACAAAATTTTCCTATTTTAAGTTTATCAACATCATCTCTATCCGGTGATAAATACCTTACGCAATAATCCTCAAAATGTTTGGCATGATAGTAACCAGAATAATAAGTAAAATCTCCAACTTCAATATTTTTATTTGTAATATAATCCTTTATAAAATAGCTATGCATCCATGTTTCAAAAACATTATTGTTCATATCAAATGCCTCCTATACTTTTCTATATCATATGATCATATCTATTTCTAATAAGCATAGAAGGCTTACTTTTGTGTCCTTTTTGTAGTAGACATTTATTCACCCCTAAAATATATGTTTTTTACAGTATACTTTATTGTATTCTGATTGTATAGTACAACGTTATCTTTCACAATGTACTATAATTAAATTACCCGCGTTCGTATCATCGCCGTTTAAATATAATAATAAAATACTCCTTTCAAGAAACTGTAGTCACTTTTGAACTCGCCCCAATAAATTAGTCCACTTTAAATGTTAAAAAAGTGATGAAATTATACAAAAGGAGTGGTCCAATCTATGAAAAAAACAAGATACACAGAAGAACAAATTGCCTTTGCTCTAAAGCAAGCAGAATTAGGTACTCCAGTTGAAGAAGTATGCAGAAAACTTGGAGTCACCCAACAAACTTTTTATCGTTG
>Ga0207721_100093_pt1 | contig 80977 bp, 47 predicted proteins | sample TtaePargueraPR_3_FD_187756 | JGI IMG/M metagenome (GOLD analysis project Ga0207721, IMG submission 187756) | Aerobic enrichment media microbial communities from Bioluminiscent Bay, La Parguera, Puerto Rico - Tt and P2 (1) (SPAdes) | ecosystem: Environmental > Aquatic > Marine > Unclassified ...
ATTTACAAAAGTATCATATATATCTTCAGATTTTTTAAATGTAGATTGCCTTATGTAAGATAATTTAACACCATCTTCAACCATTACTTCTATAAGCTTCTCTACATTGCTTTTAGGTTGTTCTTTATTAAAATTTATCTTTAAAACCTTAGTTGAACTTGATAAATTTCTACTCTCAATAGATTTTACCGTAGCATTAAGAAGCATATTAAAAACAATGCTAAAGCCAAACATGCTTAAGCACATCATCGTTATTAATATTATTGTGCTTACTTTATTTTTTAGAATATCCTTGACAACAAACATTAATCTCCTCCTATATAAGAAGAGGAGCTTTCGCTCCTCATTTTACTTTTTCTCACATTTAATTATATAGTTGCAAACCTCAACAATTGAGTTTCTTATTCAATGTTTCATTTTAAATCTGACTAAATAAAACTAAAATCCTTCAAATCTTAAGCAAGACAACTTACCCTGCCTTGCCCAAATTGCTTATATCGCTTATGTCTAATGCTCTGGTATGCAAAGTATGTACCCATTCTTTTTTGTCCCTGTCAATGTACCCCTGAACCATTATAGGAATCCATGTAAGATTATAAACAGGATACAACATATAATAACCCAACATTTTTAAAGAGAACTTACCCTCTAACGCTACAAATACTATACCCATATACGTTGACACTAAAAACATTAATATAGCCAACCCAAATTTAATGTCAAACACTTCTGTTATCTCAGTAAAAAACATAAGTTTAAGTAAGTTCCCCAGCATTACAACCCCACCTAATACTACAAATAGGGGATATACTACATAAACAGCATTGTCAAAAGCAACAATATCTTTCTTCTTTATTGCTCTCGATAAAAGAGCCTTTAAGTACCTGCATGCACAATCTGATTGTCCCTGCATCCAACGTTTTCTTTGTCTCCATGATTGTTTCATTGTAAGGGGCTTTTCATCAAAAACCACAGCATCATGGGACCAATATACTTTTTCGCCCTTTAAAATAAGTTTAATGGTAAACTCCAAATCTTCCGTAAGACTTGTAGCCCCCCAACCTATCTCCTTAAGCAAATCAGTCGCTACAATAAACCCTGTGCCACCTAATACACAGCTAAGCCCCAGATAATAACGCGCCAACTGGAATATCCTGTTGTTTGTCCAAAACGCTGCACTGTAGCTTGCTGCAATAAAGGAATCCCCAGGATTCTTACTATCTAGATAGCCTTGAACCACCTTATGCCCTTTGCATAACTGTTTGTTCATCTCCTTTAAGAAGTTCAATGAAAGAAGATTATCAGCATCAAGTACACAAACAGCATCGTACTCCTTTTCCATTTTAAAAATCTTGTCAAACATCCATTCAAGAGCAAATCCCTTACCCTTTTTCTTATCATTAAACCTTTCATAAGCTATAGCACCGTATTCTCTTGCAATCCTTGCAGTATTGTCATTACAATTATCTGCAACTACAAATATATCATATAAGTGGTCAGGGTAATCTAAACTAGATAAATTCCTTACAATACTACCAATAACATTCTCTTCATTATGTGCGGCTACAACAATTGCAAACCTGTTTACAGGCGAATAATTATCACAACTTTCTTCCTTTCTTTTAACCCATCCAAAAATAGATATAATAAACAAATAAGCAGCTACAGGCACAATAAGAAACTGGAGCACAAACAAAACTGAGTCAATCATAAATTCAATTACTTCTAAATCGCTATTTAAAAACATTTATACACTCCTTTATAAAAATAGATAATACGCAAATTAATACACAATTAAATAAATTACTCTAGACTTCAACAATAATCAAGTTGAATTCTAATTGAATTTCAACATTTGAGGACTGTTTAAGCAAAAGACTTAAGTATTTTGCCGCTATCTTTACTCTTTTGCTAAATTTCACCATAATCAAAACACAACAAAAACAAAAAGTCATGAGAAATCCAACAAATTCAATATATTGGAGTTAACAAAATTTGTTGGGTTTCATTTCCCAATAAATCCCTATTTAATAGAAAGTTTATTTTTTATTCATAATTTTGTAATGATTATATCAATTATTTCCCAGGCATACAGTATATGAATATACAAATTGCAATATCAATATTTTATATCAATCTATATACTTTAAATCCATAATCAATATCTGCTCCCGACTCTTGCTTTACCTTTTTTGCTGCCCTTAATATACGTTCCTTACCAATCTGACATATATCAGTATATCCAGCTTTATACGCTCTAGAATTTACTGGTATCTTTTCTGGTTTCTGAACCATTATATATTTACGACGTCCTTGGTCGGAAGCATTTAGTTCTAAAACTGCATGAGCGGTAGTTGCAGAACCCGAAAAAAAATCAAGTACAATAGCATCTTTATCATCTCTTACAACCATATTTAGTATTTTTTTAATTAAAGACAGAGGCTTTGGATAGTCAAAACATCTACCCATCCCTAAACGCTCTAATTCCTTAACAGCATTTTCATTTGTACCTACACCGCTATTTTTATTTAGTTCAACGTCCAATAAATTGGTGGGGGGCTTAAAACGGTCATCACTATCAGGCCTTTGAAACCGTATCAAAAATTTTGATGACCTTACAAAAAAATATGTACCTTTTTGTATCTCATTTAGCATAAAGTCATTTGTCCACTTGAACTCACCTTTTAGTAATACATTTGAATCATTCGTACCATTTCTGACCTCGAAATCGTTTAGAAGCTCAACTCTGTCATACTTACCAGCACTAAAACATCCATCTTTTAAAAATGTAAACCTAATTGTTCCTTTAGGAAAATTTAATACTTTTACAGGATTGCCGGTATTTAGAAGAGGTGCATCACCATTATCGAGTTTTTTTCCAAAATATTTTTTATCACTTACATTCTTTTCATAACAAAGCACATACTCTGCCGTCTTTCTACTTTTAACCGACAGTGACGGTGGTGTAGACGTTTTTGTCCAAATAAATGTTTCAATATAATTTGACTCTTTGAATATCTCATTCATTATTATCTGCAGATTGTAAAGTTCATTGTTGTCAATACTTACAAATATCACACCATCATCTCTAAGCAAATTTCTTGCTACTTTCAATCTTGAATACATCATAGTAAGCCAATTGCTATGAAATCTTCCTGAATAATCATTAGCCGAATGAGAGTTTCTACTCATCTTTTTGCTATGACGATTCATACCCATACCAAAATCGTCCTTAAATATAAAATCTTTGCCTGTATTGTAAGGTGGATCTATGTAAATACACTTAACCTTATTCGCATAGGATTCTTGTAATAATTTAAGTACGTCTAAGTTATCACCCTCAATATATAAATTCCCTGTACTATCAAAATCCTCACTATCTTTCTTTACTTCCTTTAAAACTTTGTCTGTCGGTGTGTTTGAAAGAAGTATTGCTTTTCTTTTTCCAGGCCACAAAAGCTGGTATTTATCATAATCTTCATTTATAATCTCACCTTCTAATTTCTTTTTCAGCAATTGAAAATCCACAAGCTTTTTTACCCTGCCCTTTTCATCTTTTGACTCAGTAATAACATCAGGAAATATCTGAGCGATTTTTTCAATATTAGCTTGTACATCGTCACCTGACTTTATTGAAGTACTCTCCATAATCTCCTCCCTATATTTAAGAAAATTGTATTTGTCATCACATAAGGCAAAATCAAATAACTGATAAACTATATAAAAGTCAAAAAGTTTATTACCTTATATCTTTTTACTTTTATATTCAGATGTATATTATTTCTCGAAAATAAAAATTAAATAATGTAAAATGTTTTTCTAGAAGAATATAGTTTCAGAAAATTTGATTTACATTTTTTGTATAGCAAAACAATGTACCAATGCCTAGAAGCTTAAAAGCTTCCATGATGGCGTTTGTAACTAAATTATTGAATATGTATTTTTTCGAAACTACTCTAAGGTGATTTCTAAAAAAATATGATCTGTGAAAAAACACCCAAATGGCTGTACACAAAAAGACAAAGGTTATTGATATAACCTTCAATCAATAACCTACTACATCATAACTAAGCTATATAAAAGTCAAAAGTTTATTACATTATATCTTTTTCACTTTTATAGTCAGATGTATATTATTTCTCGAAAATTAAATAATGTAAAATGTTTTTCGAGAAGAATATATATATATTTATTTTTCAAACTTTTTTTGCTTTCTTCTTAAAGAACTTTAATTCCTTAAGTTTCTCCTTGTCTGTCACTGCAATATATACTTCAGTAATCAACAACACTATTATACATAGTATAAGTAAAAGAATTATAAGAGGATATTCCCCTTTAAAGCCACTTTTAGAAGTATGTTTAATTAATATACCTATATACGCCCATATTACAACAATTCCGTATCCCAAATTTTGGTTTTTGAACATAATATATACTGCAATTGAAAGTCCTAATATTAAAATTGCAGCAATTAATATCCAATTAAATCCGTTGCCACCCATGCTGACAAAAAGCACAATTGAGTTCGCAATAGTAGCTATCGTAATCCACCCAAAATAAATACTAAATGGAAGCCTTATAAAAAATTTCTCCTTTTTTGTAAGCTCTGCCTTTGCTGTGCTTAAATTAATTAAGGCTAAGCAAATAAGAATAACTGCAATTAGCACCAGTGATATCCCTATTGAATTATAGTGCCATACAAATATCCACCCTGTATTTGCTATAGACGTTATAGTAAATAACACCCCTATCTTTTCCATTAACTCTTTGCTAAATACTCCATCCGTCTTACACAGAAAACCAAATTGATAAAATATGTAACACGCTAATAAGATATAAATAGCTCCCCAAACAGAAAAAGTCAACGGAGCAGGAGCAAATAAATTCGGATATGAATCCGATACTTGTCCAGTTGTCACACCATTAAATGGAATAATATTGGCAAGGGCATTGACAATAATCATCACAATAAAAGTAACCGTTGTATGAACCTTTGTAAAAGTACTTACAGTTGAATTTCCCATCCCTAGCACCCCTTTATAATTTTTTGTTGTATTTAGTACATTTCAAGAAATGACCTATACAGTATTTTGATCACAAATCGCATTATTCTCCGCATACCTTCCCCTACAAAAGCATTTTTAACCATCTTTTTGAGATTATAATATCACAATATATGATTTCCAACAATACAGTTTTTAAGCCCACTCTACTCAATACTCTCTTCAAAATATAGCAGGCAAAGCTTCAACTTCTTTGACCCTATATAGTTTGTTTAATATTAGGCGGTTTCAAAAAATAACCTGTACAATATTTAGGCACAAAACCCATCAATCTAGATTTTTTTGAAAGCGCAGTTTAAAAAGTTTTTGGAATCACCTTACTTCTTTAGACCATTTCAGACTTTGGACTTTTTATCCATTTTGTAACAATATAATAAAAAACAATAGCAGTTACAATAATTAAAACTAAATTAAACACAGGTTCAAATCTGGTGGTAAAAAATATCGTATTTGTTTGTAGAACCGAATCAGAAAATCCAACCAGCAATGCCCCTATAAGGTTATTTACCATATGGGAACCTATTGCCACCTCAAGGGAGTTGGTCTTAATAGTAATAATAGAAAAAATAAACCCTACTAAGAAGTAGTAAATTACTCCACTAAAAGTTTCTAATGCCCCCATAGAAAGCGATTTACCAACTTCAGGGTTCATTAAATGGGGCAACATAAATATAACACCAGAAATTACAGATAAAATAACGGTGTTTTTAATCTTACTTCCAAAACCTTGAAGTACATATCCTCGAAAAAACAACTCTTCTGCCGTTGTCTGTATTGGTGTGAGAATAAGTATTATAGGAAGTGCAATAAAAAATCTAGATGGTTCAAAACTTATGGAATAAGTCTCTGGTGCCGCTAAATAGTCAGCAATACAGCCTAAAATCACCAAAAATCCATATACTCCAAAACCTATAAAAAACTTTTTAGGGCTAAATTTATTTTCCGGTGTAATGAGCGTCTTAAAATTCCGCTTATGAATAAACTTTATCGACACAAAAATGCCAATAAAAAAGAAAACCATCATTATGTTTAAAAAGATATAATTAACTAAAGGATCAAGTCCTGTTGTCATTCCTGTACTAGGGTCTATACTAGTAGTAGGATTATTGTCCATTAGGACATATGTAACTGGTATCGCGTAAAAAACAGCTCCAATTATCTGCCAAAAGACCAACATCACAACTATTGCAATAAAATATCTTGCTACTGAATTTACACCCTTCTCCCCTTGATTAATATATGAACTCTGCACACGCACTCCTCCTTATAAACTATTGAACCGTGAAATATTACTTTTGATTTTTAGGTCTTTAAAAAACTTTGCACTTGCGGTTTCAAAAAATTTGATTTACATTTTTTGCATAGCAAAATAATGTTGTTCTGTTTGAAAACTTTAAGCTCCCACAATAAGCTTTGTGACATAAATAATGTATAGGTGGTTATTTTTGAAACCGCTTTATAAACAAGCATAACTATTGTGCTACAACATTATCTCTAACCTTATTAATCTTCCAAATACATTTACATCCTTTCTATAAGCTGTATCGGTCGCAAGGGTTCCTTTGTTGCTTACAAGTAAAAGCTTCCCTTCTTCTATATTTTTTATTTGCCGTATTATTCTCCTACCCTTATATTCAATAAAGAAAATTCCATCCTTATCAATTTCATGCGTTTTATAAACTAAAACTCTATCACCTTTCAAAATCCTAAATCCCAGCATATCATTCTCTTCAATAGCAAGATAAAACACCTTGTCCTTTGCAAAACCTTCCACTTTATTATTTATTATAGGAAGTTTCTTTATTTCAGACTGTCTTTCCATTTTGTAGCTATAAACCGGCACCGTCATAAGAACCCCTGCTAGCGCATCATTCCAAATGGCTTGTACAGGTTTTTCAACAACTTTAACCACATCCTTTTTAGGCTCCGGTCTATATACATTCTCTTGTGTTTCATAAATATCTAGTTTACTAACTTCACCACGCAAAACTTTAGAAAACTTCTTAACCAAATTCTCATTTAATATCCTTCTTCCCGCTTCCACATCTATAATAAATCCTTCCGAAACACCGACTATTTTTCCAAGCTGTTTTTGTGTCATTCCAAGTTCCTTTCTCAGCTTGCTTATTTCTGCACCAATTCTGTTACCCATATACAAACCTCCACATATATTTTTTAATAGTTTATCATACTTAAATCCTTGTATACAATTACTATCAATAAAAACGTGTGCGATTAACCTTTTTGTAACATATTATGGAAAGAGCATCTGCGTAGAGGCTTAGAGAATGTTAACGAAGCGAAGGATTAGTCGAATCACTGTTTGAGTGAAGCGAGTTTTGATTCGACCCGTAGCAAGTTTACATTCTCTTAGCCTCGGAGCTTTAGTTCTTGGAATAATATGTTATAAAATCAAAAACTGCACCCAATTAAAACTACACCACTATTTATTGGTTTTTATTTTAAAACCTCACCCTATTACATATAACATTTTTTTCAAAAAACCCTCTATCAAAAAACGTTTTAATATGATAAAATCAAACTCACATACGGAGGTGGAAAACATGAAAAAAGATATAAATTGGGGAATTTTGGGCTGTGGCAAAATAGCTAAAGAATTTGCAAATGCACTAAAAGTTGTTCCTGGGGCTAAATTAATAGCTGCTGCATCAAAATCAGGAAAAGCAAAACAATTCAAGGAGGAATTTAATCTCCCCTACTATTACAACAATTACGAAGAGTTAGTTAAAAATAAAGAAATAGATATTATATACATTGCAACCACACACAATTACCACTACGAAAATACTCTACTTTGCTTTAACAATAACAAACATGTACTCTGTGAAAAACCGGTCACTCTTAACACATATGAAGCTTCCCATATTATTGAAATAGCCCAGTCAAAGGGACTCTTTTTTATGGAAGCTATGTGGACTAGGTTTTGTCCGGCTGTAGAGAACCTAATTGAATTAATAAAAAATGGTGTAATAGGAAAAGTAAAAACTTTAAAAGGAGACTTTTGCATTGACATTCCCTTTGATGCTAATAGTAGATACTATAACATTAAATTAGCAGGTGGCGCCCTTTTAGATTTAGGAATATATCCTATAACATTTTCGTGTATGATACTTAGAAAATACCCTGTAGAAATTAGCGGAAGCCTGAATATTGGTAATACAGGTGTTGATGAAGAATCACACTACCTTTTAAAATTTGACAAGGGAGAAACAGCTTTGCTTTCTTCTGCATGTACTTATCAGGCACCTATAAACTTTACGATATACGGAACAAAAGGACAGATATTAGTTCCAAACTTTTATTTCCCTGAAGAATTAATATTGAAACTAAACGACAAAAAAGATGAAATTTTAAACTTCCCTTATGACTCTACAGGCAAAAATTACGAAGCTATAGAAGTCATGGAATGCCTTCTTAAAAACAAAACTCAAAGCGACAAACAGACATTTTTTGACACCCTTAAGATAATGGAGATTATGGATACTATTAGAAAAGGAAAATTAAAGTATCCCGGAGAACACACTATATCATCACAGTAATTTCAACACTAAGGGATAACAAAAAAATAACTTTCCATTTAAATAATTTGAAAATACTATTAAATCAAGTTTTTTTGTTATCCAAAACAGGAGCTTAGGGAGTTTTAAAAAAATATATCTTCATTATTTTTGTTACAAATGCCATTATTTTGCTGTGCAAAAATGCTAATCGAGTTTTTTGAAACTCCAGTTGCTTAGTTATTTATATGATCTTGCCTTATTTTTACTCGTTCCTATTTGAATTTCACAAAATAAATATTCATTTCAAATCTTCCAAGCATAGGAACATTAATTTGCTATACAAAAAATGCAATCCAAAATTTTGAAACCGCAATGGACCAATTGTTTTTTTAATCACTTAAATCATTTTTTCTGAAACTCAAGTTGCAAAGTCATATATTTGATCTTTGTCAAGAACACTTAAAAAAGCTTGCACTGTACAAGGGTCAAATTGTGTACCTGAATTATTCCTTAATTCTGCAACTACCTCCTCAATTTTCATCCCTTTTCTGTACGGCCTATCCGATAGCATTGCATCAAAAGAATCAGCCACACATAAAATTCTAGCTTCAAGTGGAATATTATATCCTTTAATACCACTTGGGTAACCTTTCCCATCAAACCTTTCATGATGATACTTTATAGAATCTATTAAGTGTTCAATACTAGCTAAAGGTTCAAGTATATCAACACTATAATCGGGATGCTTATGAAGTAAATACTTGTCATCATCTGTTAATGGACCACTTTTGTTTAATACCGATTCAGGAATTTCCACCTTACCTATATCATGTAACAATGCAGCTATTTTAATCAATCTTATTTTTTTGTCACCAAGCCCCATAGCTTTTGCAATCATCACTGCATAATCCATAACACGCTCCGAGTGACCTAACGTGTACTTATCTTTTGCTGAAACCGTACCTAAAAGCGCCCTTAATCCACCAAACAGTTTTTCATCTGAATCAAAGAAATATTTAATATCTTCAAATACATCTCTAAACACCTGAACATTGTTTCTGCCCATATTTTTCGCCTGATACAGAGCACTATCTGCTTGCATAATCAATTCGTCCTTATTTTGGGCAAGTTCTGGATATATAGAATAGCCAGCTGATATAGTTACTTTATCTGGCAAATCAAAGACCTCATCCTTATCCACCTTTTCACTAAATGCCTTCCTTATTTTCTCAATCACCGAAAGTATTCTGTTTGAATCTGCATCCGGCAATAGTATGGCAAACTCATCTCCTCCATACCTGCAAACAATATCCTGCTCGTCTGTCTGTGAAAGGAATAAATCCGAAGATTCAGATAATAGCATATCTCCTGCTTTATGACCATAATTGTCATTATACTTTTTAAAATTATCCAAATCAATCATTAACATTCCTAATGCACTATTCTTATCATCAGCTTTTTGTATCTCTTCTTCAAGTCTTGTTTGAAAATACCTGTGATTATACAACCCCGTCACGCCGTCAATATTAGCTAGAAATTCCAGCCTCTTTATATTTTTTCTTGCTTGTTCAAAAATGTATGCAACCATAATACATGCAACTATAACCGCAATTCTTGTAGCTGATAAGCAATACAACAGTCCTACAGTTTTTTCTGTAATAAAAAGAAGATTATCTAAATCACCCATAAAAACATCTGTATTAAAAACCGAATTTACGCCTACTATGTTTGCATAATCATTTAAATGCTCTGTCATTTCTGCTATTCCGGTTATCAATTGTTGTGCATTATCAGCTACATCTCTAGCCATTATTCTCGCCATAAATATCATTTTTACAGATGCTATAGCGTTTGTAGGCACACACAGTATTGCTCCTAAATAACCATACCTGTAACAGAAAAAGATAGACATCCCAATTTCAAAAATCCCTGCAAATGCTCTAAAAGTTATAATGAGTTGTCCGGAAGCTTGGATAGCTTCAATACTCAAATATATAATTGCAAGGACAATAAAAACCGGTGTTATTCTTTCTTTTACGGAATAAATAAACTTAGAGAACGTAATAGATTCATCTTTAAATTTACTGTTTAGTTTAATATCCATATTTCTCATCACAAGTATCCTCTTTATCTAATTTAATTTATATAAAAGTCAAAAGTTTATTACTCATCCTAATCCACAAAACACCGAGCCTCTCCTAAATTATCTCTATATTGCCGAACATTGTTTTTTCCCATATTTTTTGCCTGATACAGGGCACTATCTGCCTGCATAATCAACTCCTCTTTATTTCCAGCAAGCTCAGGAAATATAGAATACCCTGCCGACAATGTTACTTTAAATTCTAAGTTAAATACTTCTTCTGAATGATTCATTTGATTAAAAGCCTGTCTTATATTTTCAACAACAGATAATACATATTCCGAATTTGTATCAGGAAGAACTATAGCAAATTCATCTCCTCCATATCTGCAGACAACATCTTCTTCTTTTGTATTACTCAAAAAAATTTCCGAAGCTTTAGATAACAATAAATCTCCTGCTTTGTGCCCAAATTTATCATTGTACTTTTTAAAGTTGTCCAAGTCGATCATTATCATTCCCAAACTACTATTTAAACACTCAACTTTTAATATTTCTTCGTCAAGTCTTGTTTGAAAACACCTGTGATTGTATAGTCCTGTTACACCATCGATGTTTGCAAGCTCTTCTAATCTTTTTATGTTTTTCCTTCCATTCTCTGACGTATAAGCAACAATAATACAAGCAACGATAAGAGCAATTCTTGTAGCAGCCATAGCAAAAAGCAATCCCGCTGCACTTGTGGTAACTTCACTCAATTTTTCTGGCAATTTGTCAAAATTTTGTTCAACAAGCACTGTAGTTTTATTCGACATTTTATACATACTAACTGCTGCCATGCTATTTATTGTCACACATAAAATCATTCCAAAGTACCCTAACCTATAGGAAATATAAATAGAAAGCCCAATTTCAACAATTCCAAGTAGACCTCTAATATTACAAGAAAATACTTTGGTCGCTTGCATTAAACCTATACAAATATAAATAATAACTAAAACAGAAAACCTTAATGATAACCGCTCTTTTAACACTGTCAATAGCTTAGAAAACACGCTCGCTTCACACTGAATATCACTATTCTTTGTAGTCGCCATAGTTGCATTCCCCATATCAATTTTCCTTTTCTACTTTGTGCGAGTAAATTATGCATCGTTTTGCAAAAATAAATTATTTTCAATATACCATTTTCAAATTGAAATAGCGATAACTATATTTTTCTCGAAAAACATTTTACATTATTTAATCTTTATTTTCGAGAAAGAATATACATCTGACTATAAAAGTAAAAAAGATATAATGTAATAAACTTTTTGACTTTTATATAGAACTTCTTTTTTATCCAGACCTTTTTTACAATAAATATATCATACACTAAAATAAGGGTAAATAAAAGTGTAATTTTTACAGTTTATCCTTAGAAACTTGAAAGAACTCCTAAATAATACACTTTTCTAATAAATATGGACAATTTTAAATCGATTAAAATCAACAAAATACAATATTAAAATAGAAAACACTTCGCTTTTCTCAACATTTTTTACACAACTTATTTGTCGCTTTTCTGCTCACAACAAAATTTTGACAAATTTTTTCTTAACAAATATTGCTATAGATATTTACAAAATCAAAAAATTCCCATAAAATAGTTGTAGAAACTTAAATTTGAGAAATTTACTATCTTATAGGGAGAGAATTATGTTCTATAATTTGCTATATTTTATATTGCCATCGATATCAGTTGTTTTCTCGATGTCAATGATACTATTTTCATTTATACGAGGAAAAAAAAGTTCAACTTTATATTCTTTTATTTTTTGCCATATAATTATGACAATATGGACTGTAGGGCAAATACTTGAAAATACCAGTACCACTCAAGAGCAGAAGTGGATTGCAACAATAATAAAATACTCTGCAATCGCTTATATGGGTGCATCATGGTTTATATTCACTTTGCTTTACACTAACAGAATCAAGAACTTAAAAAAGTCCTGCACTCTAATATTCTTACTTCCCTTTATTTTTAACCTTGCAATATTAACAAACAACTCTCACTACATGTTCTTTTCACATTATACTGTACACTCAAAAACCTACGGTATTATTTTTTGGTTGCACACTGTAGTTTCATATTCCTATCTTGGTATTTCAATAGTATTGCTATTGATTACAAGGTTTAAAAGTATTGAGAAATACAGAATACAATATGTTTTTTTGGCTGTATCTATTTTCTTTCCTACAGCCCTAAATTTATTGTACATATCAAAAATTATCCGACCTGGCACAGACTTTACTCCTATAGGATTTGTACTATCATCATTCATATTTTTTGTGGCTGTTTTTAGATACCGCTTCTTGAATCTTTTGCCAATTGCAATCACAAATATTTTAGATGCAATTCCACAAATAGTTATTGCTTTAGACTCTAATAATAATATTAACTATACCAATAAGGCCTTTCATTCATTTTTGCCTAGATATAAACCTTCCGTACAAAATAACATTATTGTTTTCAAAGAATATTTTAGAAAGAAAGTTTATATTGACAAAAAAAACCAGTTGGTTTTAGACCAAATTGCATCAACATCAGATGCACCATTTACTGAAGAATTAGAATTTAAGTGGCCAAATCTAAATAAGACAATAATTTTTCAATTAAATGTAATCCCTATCTATGAAAAGGGAACTTTTGTAGGAAAAGTCGTTATTTTTAGCGATGTTACAGAATATAAGCATTTGATTGATGAAAATGTGAGTAAGAACGAGTCCTTATCATTTATGGCTCAAAAACTTTTAGAGGCGAATCTTTTTAAATCTGAAGCCTCTCCCGTTAACGAAAAGTCTATAAACTCTAATAGTGATGTCAATATTTCCTAGATATTTTATAAGTCAAAATCAAAAAAACTGAGCAACAGGAGTTTCAAAAGATTTGATTGCCATTTTTTGCATAGCAAAATAATGTTCCTTTTATGGAAGCTTAAAAGCTTCCATAAAAGGATTTGTAGCAAAAATAATGAATATCGTATTTTTTTGAAACTCCCTTAATCCCTGAACTTTGAAGGGAGAGATAATTGCATATTTATTTCGGTACCGAAATAAACTACTGCGGAAAATTTACGGTACCTCGCGCGATTTTTTCGGTGACCCTGTAGCATTAATGTGATATATTACTTGTAGCAAGACTTAAGGCAAGATCAAATAACTGAGCAACTGGAGTTTCAAAAAATTCAATTTGATGTGCTTTGTGACAGAAATAATGAATATGTATTTTTTTGAAACTCCCTAAGGTATTTCAAAAAATTCTTTAGTCAATATTTGTAGTTTCAGCCTGATAAAGAAGCTAAAAAACTTCAAGCACATAAACATTATTTTGCAAATTCAAAAATATAAATCAGGTTTATTGGAACATGAATTGAAAATTGAAAAGCTTTTTTGAAATTACTTAGTTAACTTTGGAGTGAGTTTATGATTATTTTACGAAGAGTCCTAATAATTTTTATCTCTTCATTAATCATTGTTGTATGTACTTCATGCACCAAAAGCAATATTATAGTATATAGCAATAATGCAGAAATAAAAAATGGTATTGAATCTTTTATTAATAAAAAAGACTCAGCAAGATTGAGTGTAGAGCTGTTAAGCCAAAAAAATATTGACAATGTGAAGATTATTTCCTTTTTCACAACTTCCAAGAAATTTGGATATGCAATTTTGGAAAAAGGGGATAACTCTAGATTTAAAATACGCTCTATATTCTTTCGTACAAATACATCGGAACAAAAAGTATTTAGCACAAATAGGGAAACGTATATTTTAGATATGAGAAGCAAACATAATATACTCATTAAGTTACACAAAGAAAATAGCTTATGCTACTTCAAAAAATAAACTATAAAGTATTTAGGTCACAAAATACATATTTAAGCTTTAAACTTTTTTATATGAACATTATTGTGCTATAAAAAAAACGTAAACCGAATTATTTCGCAGCTCGAAATAATTTGATATACAAGTAGATCAGTTAATTGCTGGAATCATATTAGGGATCTTCAAAAAATACATATTCATTATTTCTGTTACAAAGCCCATTATTGAAGCTTTTAAGCTTCAATTCATAGGTACATTATTTTGCTATGGAAAAAATGGCAATCGGATTTTTTGAAACTCCAGTTGCTAAGGTATTTATTTGAACTTCCCTTATTTAAAAATACCCCTCCTATAAATATGATTTTGGGCTAAATAATCAACTCAAAAGATACTTTAAATATACAGCACCTTTTGATACGCATTTAGCCTAAAATGTAAAAACAAGGAGATAAAGTTTCAAATGAAACTTTATCTCCTTGCTTTTCGTAATAATCAGTACCTATCATTGAATGTTATAAACTTTCATAATCCATACTTTTTTAGAATACCTATTTAATATAATCTTCATACCATTCACTGATTGTTTGAACTTCTGCCTTACCTTGATCAACATAATTATTAATATAATCTACAAGCTCTGTAAAGGATTGAGTTGATATTGCATAAACCTCTACTGGAGTATCTTCGACTTGATGATACATAAACATTATTGATGATCCAGTTTCAACTGCCTTATCAATTTCGCTCTTTATCCAATCCATGGATAAATCCTTACCCACAGGTATGCACTTAAGTTTGTACATATTTTCAACAGGTACTGGCTGTATTCCAGTAAGAGTTGTCCTTGCAGATTTAACGCCTATATCTCTTATAACCTTTATAAGAGATTCATCAAAACTTCCCTGTGGATAGCAAACATGATTTGCTCCTCTTGCCCATCCGTTTGACAACAACCAGTTCTGGCAAAATAAATACTCTTCTCTCTTTTCCTCATCCGTCAATACAGTTATGTCATCAAAATGGCTCTTTGTATGATTACCTATATCCCAACCTTGGCTGTACATATAATCCAGTTCAGTAGGATTCATATACTCTCGTTCTCCGCCTGTAGCAAGTTCGTAAGTAGCCCACAAAGTGCCCTTAAATCCTTTTTCATCCATTATTGGTTTTGCTTCTGTCAATACATCATACCAAGCATCATCAAATGTAAATAAGATTTTTGAATTTCCTGCAATATTATATGCAAACTTATCAAGATAAACAGATGGTCTGAATCCTTCATTTGCGTAAACAGTAATTTTCATACTCTTAATATTGCTCCAATCTGTATATCCCACAGCAGAAAAATCACTCTTTCTTCTTACAATCTTATTCCATCCACTATATAATTCATAAGCCCCTATATAATTCACAAAATAACTTCCATAGTGCACATCATCAGTGTACATCGTAACTGTCACCATTGAAATTTGCGATTTATCTGGAATATATAGGTTAAGCTCCATATTTTCCATAGATGATAGATCATAGTCAGTCGAATAACGTTTTTGTAAAAAGAAATTAAATCCACCTTCAGGAACCTGAGAAGTCAATTTTATAGAACCAGTTCCAGATACCTTGTGATCACTAACTTGAGCAGTCCCTCTCCTGCATTCATAAGATGAATCTATTTGATCAAACTCTTCTAAAATAGTACCTGCTTGAGTCTGTAATGAAGTTTCATCTGTAGGCACATAGGACTCAATCATTGTAGGTTCAGGTGTTGGTTCAATTGTGGGTGTTGGAGTAGGAGGCGCCATTTGCTCATCTTCAAGTCCCATATAATCATTGTACCATTCACTAATTGTAACAACATCAATTAAATCCTGACTGCTCTTGCTGTATACATATTCAACAAGTTCTATAAAATAATCAGTTGGAACTTCAAACCCTGATGCAGGATCATCTTCAACCTTGAAAGCATTTAAAATTATTGTAGAACCTGTAGCAATAGCTCTGTCAATCTCTTCTTTAACATATTCAATTTCAATATCTCCACCTACAGAGATACTTTTTAAATTGTATATATCTTCAACAGGAACCGCCTGAATTCCATAATCTGTGTATTTAGCAGTCTTTACTCCCATTGCCGTGACTATTTCTTTAATCTCACTATCATAAAACCCTGAAGGATACGCCACATTGTAAGCTCCTCTAGTCCAGTCATTGTTTATCAACCAATTTTGAGCCTTAAGATACTCACTTGTTTTAGCTTCAGTAGTATAACCTTCAGTACTTGATGGGTGAGATTCAGTGTGATTTGCTATATCCCATCCTGCTGTATACAATTCATTAAGATCATACTTATCAAGGAAAGCCACATCTCCAGTCTCTGCCATATTCTTTATAGGCATCACATTTGCTTCAAATCCCATTTCCTCAAGTATTGGAAAAGCATTTGTTTTTACACTATAATACCCATCCTCGAAAGAAAACATAAGCTTTGGCAAACCTTTAACATTGTATGCAACTCTGTCTATATTCACATATACATCACTTGTATTTGTAGACACAGTAAATCTCATACATTTAATGTCATCCCAGTTTACATTTGAATCAGACGCATAAAAATCACTTCTTGATCTTCTGATTTTATTCCATCCATTTCTAAGCTCATAATTTCCTATATAGCTTGCAAAATATGAAGCATGATTAACATCATCACTAAAAAATGCAATTCCTAATGTGCTAATCTTTGTAACATCTGGTATAAAAACATTGATTTCAATATTTTCAAAATCGGATAGATCACGGTCAAATGAGTGCTGCTCTATTGTAATGTAGTCTACTCCTACTAAACCTTGAGATGAAACTTTCAAAGATTCATTCCCAGAAGTATAATTACTTGTATCCACTACCATATCTGCATTATAAGACAAATTCCACTCTATTGTAGAATCCCCCTCTGAAAGAGTTGTTCCTTCAGACAAAAGTAGATTTTCAATAGAAGGTGTTGGCGTTGCTGTTGGTGTTGCTGTTGATGTTGCTGTTGCTGTTGCTGTTGGTTCTACTGTTGGTGTTGCTGTTGGTTCTACGGTTGGTGTTGCTGTTGGTGTTGCTGCTGGTGTTGGTGTTGGTTCTACTGTTGGTGTTGCTGTTGGTTCTGCTGTTGGTGTTGCTGTTGGTTCTGCTGTTGGTTCTACGGTTGGTTCTACGGTTGGTTCTACGGTTGGTTCTACGGTTGGTTCTGCTGTTGGTTCTACGGTTGGTTCTACGGTTGGTTCTACTGTTGGTTCTACGGTTGGTTCTACGGTTGGTTCTGCTGTTGGTTCTACGGTTGGTTCTACTGTTGGTTCTACTGTTGGTTCTGCTGTTGGTTCTACGGTTGGTTCTACTGTTGGTTCTGCTGTTGGTTCTACGGTTGGTTCTACGGTTGGTTCTGCTGTTGGTTCTACGGTTGGTTCTACGGTTGGTTCTGCTGTTGGTGTTGCTGTTGGTTCAGAATCCATCCCCGGCTCTAAACCAAATACCAAACTTCCGTCTATGTATGCTGTAACTTTATCAAATTCAATATATTCATTGCTAGAATTAAACGAATAGTCATCTGATTGATCGTATTTTGACCAATCTAATTTCATAAATCTACCCTCAACTTCTGCCGAACAACCTTTTTTCAAGATGCCATAGCTAAAACTTATTTCTAAATAACAATCAGCATCTGAAATTGCAGGAGACAATTCGTGAAATTTGCCTTTTACCCCTATTATAGGAATATCATACGAACTATGTATTACAGCATTATCACTCCAAAAAAATTGGCGCCTAGCTCCATCATCAGTAAAATAATATCTTAATTTAACATCTCTAAGATTAATAGAATCATTTCCCGTATTTGTCATCCTAATTCTTGGCGTTATACAATTTGTGTCTTCACTTGTTTTTCCACCATGGGTTTCAATTTTTAAATCACAATCGCCTGACGATTTTTTTATCAAAGATGAAAACACACTTGATAAACTTAATGCAGCAGATGTATTATATGATGTATTAAATAGTGACGTTCCACTAAACCTATCATCTTTTTCCTGCTTAACTGACTCTTTTGCAGATTTTTTCTCTTCCTTTTCTTCATCCTTCAAAGCCACTTCCAAATTATTTTCTTCTTCCTTGAACATTTTTTCAGCTTCTTTTATTGCTTTTTTAGCTTCAAGTAAAGCATTTGATGGAGCAATATCTTTTATTTGGAAATAATTCTGATTGATTTGTGAATATTTTTGTTCAAAGTTCTTTTTTGCAATTATAGATGCTATACTATTATCTGCTTCTTCTCTAATCTTCTTATTCTTTTCCCATTCTTGTCTGCTTTTCTCTACAGCCGCTTGCTCTACTTCTCTTATCTCTTCAGTAAAAGCTTTAAATTCTTCTTTCATTTTTTTTGTAATCTTTACTTTTTCGTTTACCGTAACAGTGCTTTTATTGTTGCCTGCAAACACGTACATTTGAGTAAACATCATACAAAATATTACGGATATAGAAGTAAATGTTCTTTTAAATTTCATAAAAACCTCCCCATTTATAATTTATCTATTTTGTCTTTGGTTTTAACATTATATTAAAATAGTGATAAATAACATACTGCTAAAACACATCCTTTTACTATATAGCTGTCCACAATTCGCACGTTATAAAACAATTCCGTTACGAGATGCTAATTCAAAACAGAATCCTATATATCATCTCCTTTCTCAAAAACTATATATTTTCTATTTTTAGGCATAGAATCTAAAAGTAAAATGACTGAACAGATGTTAAAAGCATCTATATGCATATACACTTTCAAAGCTTATATTGTATAAAAGTGGTAAAAAGTAGATTTGAAACCCTTACTAACACGCTACTCTAGAAAAGTTGTAATCTTTCAACATATATTGACAAATATTATAAAATCCGTCGTCATCATGAGAGCCACATAAACCGCAACCCTTCACTCATTAATTTCACTTTTGTTCTCCCCCAAAAAAACAGCCTTTAATCAGCTATAATAATATATCTATATCTAATTATAAATTATCTATAACAAAACAATCTATAAACATTTTAGTTTATCTGTAATCTTATGTCAATACATTTCCATTAAAAAAATATTAATCAGCTTATATATTATTACTCAATTTTACATTTTTCCCATAATTCACTCAACTTTGCTTTTTCCAATAAACGCAACTATCAATACTCCACTTTAAAGTTCTCCCAAAATAACCTATGCTGTATTCAGATTGCAAGCAAAATCCATCACATGAATGTTTTTATCTTAAAACATAGGCACCTTTAGCTATGCAAAATCAAAAAAAACTTTTTTAAGAGATAACTGAACTAATAGTTGTTTTGTAATCACCTTACTAAAACAATCAATTATTAAATACCGGATAGTCCGATACAGTTTTTCCAAAATTCTTTGCAACTATCATAACATCTTCAAGATTAATTGCTGAATCGAAATTCAAGTCCATTAAAGAATTATAGCCTAAATCTTTTGAAGCAAAATTTATTGATTTTGATATCAACATAATATCCTGTACAGTCAAAGCACCATCCATATTCAAATCACCTGCCCACATTGTAATGGGAGTTGTCACAGAACCAATCAATACATCTCTTTCTAAATTAACATCTCGAATTTCTCTTGTCAAAAACATCGATTTACTTATTCTCAAAGTATACCCATTATAGCTATACGGCACATTTGTCAGTTGAAAATACCCCTCACTATCCGTATACGTAAAAGCACCTGTTTGTACAATTTCAACTTTAATGCCTCTATTAATTTGCTGATATTGAGTTTTGACATCACAACCTACATAACCGGATAAAGAATACGTTTTAGATTCACTCAAACTCACACCGAACTCATAGGCTCCACAATCAATAAGTTGGTCAATATTTCTGCTGTTACCATTAAAATCATACTCTGCACAATTGTCAACATCTCCTGATTCAATAGCTGCCGATCCTTCATTTATTTGAAAATCAAAGTATCCAGATTTTATAGTTACAAACATAGGATCCGCATATTTTGAATTTTTGTCGTTACCTGTAGCACTCCTATACTTGTCAAAACCTTCTATAAACTTGTTTTTCCACAACCATTCAGATTTTGATTCACCACCAGTTGAATAATAAATATTGTAATCAAAAACATTATTGCTGTTTTCCTTGTATTCATTTGAAACGAATATATTTTGTCTGTTGGCATACAGTATGTTGCTGCAAAATATATTGCCACTAGTACTAAACTGCATAAAAACTTCTCCACACCCAGTTGCTTTTGTATCATTGTTGTAAAGAGTGTTGTTCAAAAACTTACAATCTAATGTACTTCCTCTGTTCCTGTCATAACCTCCAAATGCTATTCCTGTAAGATTATTATTATATATGATATTGTTTAAAACCTCTATATTGCTAGTAGATTTACCCTTATGTTCACTTGCCACTTCAATACCAATATCACAATTAAATACACGATTTTTTTCCATCTTAATATCCCGTGCCCCATCACTGTATATTCCACCAGCACAATATTCATTGCCATAAGCAGGATTGCCATAGCAAGAAATAAAACTCACTGTATTTCCATCAACAACCCCTTTTCTGGCCTGATCATTAGTATTCGAAGTGTCTTCCCATCCAATAACAGCTATACCAATATTGTCGTTGTTATGTACATAATTTTTTGATACTCGAAAATCTTCGACATTGCCGTTAATTGTAAGAGCCTCACTTGAACCCAGCTTACAATCATAAATCTCATTGCCTTCAATAATTATTTTTTTTGCAGAAATAGAAGATGTACCATACACCGCAATACCATGGGCATTACCAACGCTATATTCCCTTGACCCTGTCTCAATATTATGTATGTTATTATTTATTATTTCAATATTACTTGCACTTCCACGTATATGTACTCCCATAGGTACAGGACTAGTATAATTCGTTTTGTAGTTCCTTATCTCAAATCCCGAAATTCTTATATAGGATTTATTATCAATCAAAACCATTCCTGTATGTTCATTTGGTACCGTCATTTTACTTCCATCAAGTATAGGATTTTCTCCCGGATAATTTGTTATAGTGATATACCCCTCATCCTCCGAACCAGAAGATGAAATAGTGATTCTCTCATGATATACACCACCACGTACAAAAATTGTCCCACCCGGCGAAACCATATTACATGCTTTTTTTATTGACTTAAAAGGTTTTTTTAAAGTACCAGGATTATTATCATTACCAACAGACGACACATAGTAGTTTTCTTCTTGAGCAAAAATGTTTGTGCTCTGACAAGTCACTAAAATAAAAGCACTGCACATAAAGACTACCAAAAATAATTTTCTTGCCATAAAAATCCCTCTCCCCCATCTCAACTTAATTTAGTTAAAAACCCTCAATGAACCCTCAAAGCTTTCAAGCATAGGAACATTGTTTTTCAACACAAAATATGTAAACTAATTTTTGAGCCTCCAGTTGTAAAGTTTTTTATAAATAACTATACTTTTAAAAAGATTATATAATAGTTTTTTATAATATGTAAGTCCTATATATTTATCAACTTAATTCCAAAAAAACTGCTAACTTCATATTACAAAAAATTGATTTAAGGGATTTAAAATAAAAACTTTGCAACGGTCGTTTCAAAAAATTTGATGCCATTTTTTGCATAGCAAAATAATGTACCTATGATTGGAAGCTTAAAAGCTTCCATGATAAGCTTTGTAACAGAAATAATGAATAGGTATTTTTTTGAAACTCCCTTAAGAGAATTTATATCTTGGATATCGCCTATATTATTCTTTGAAGTCGCCCAATTTTTTCTATTCTCCTACAAGATAATTTATATTTTTAACAGTTGGGGTAACAATACCATCATTTGTGTAAAGTCCAAAACAACACTGCACCTTCTCATAATTCCCCCTTTTTATTTCTCCATTTCTTACTTGCTGCCAATCACTCCAATCTAAAAATTTTTGTTTGGTTCTCATCCACGCTTTTACATAAGTTCCCTTAGGTGTATTCTGCTCCCAAGTTAGTCCTACACCATTTTTACTGGTAACCGTCTCCTCTTCAGACCTAAACCACCCATGAGGAGTATTGAGTTTGTAATTTTTTTGCGTATAGACAAAACCATCCTCTTGGCTTTTTAATCCATCTTCCAACGGTTCTAAAAAATCAACAGACTTTGTATTTGTATTTTCAACACCCATATAAATTTTTATGCTCTTTGATTCTAATCCACCTAATCTGTCTTTTCTCACTCCGTACTCCACAGACTTCTTATCATCACTAATTTTGTAAGTCACATTTGTTTCTCCAAGCCAATCCCAACCTCTATAGCTGTCTTTAGGGTATTCTTCATTCCATTTATATATATTACCGTTAGATATTTTGTAATCAGCTCCAAATGGTGCAGTCCACCAAGTCCCTGTATATCCCCTTGCATCCTGACCTGTAGTATTTAGATATATTTCATACAAATACTCCGACCCTTCTTCAAAATCAATACTTTCCTCAACCTCAAATGAGAAATATATATATTTACTATCATCCTTAACAGATAGTTTTTTTACATTTACATCAGATTTATATAAACTCAGAACATCCCCTTCATTCCAGTCATTGGTGTCCCCATCAATGCTTACTTGTCTTTTATACCAATAATCAGGCTCATTTCTAGATAGAGAATAACTATGTAAAGAAGTGTCAATTTTAGCAATAGCTCCAGTAAAATAACCAATGTCTTCTCCTTCTCTTTCTAACAACATACCTATTGGATTTTCGATTTCACTTACGTCATATATTGTCTGCATCCTTGGATTTACATAGTCAAAGGAATGATATCCCCATATCTTTGATGCCAAGCAAGAAAACATTTTTTTATATTCATCATCTTCCCTGCCATAAGTGTGCGCTAAAACTTTAATCTCATTTCCCGTATCTTTATTCTTCTGCCATAAATAATCTCTTTGAGCATTATTGTAATTCCATAAAAAAGGGTTTTTGTCCGCTTGACCGTTAGAATCATTCATATCCCAATATTTATACAAATAGTTATAAGCTAATTGTATAGAGTTGATTTTAAGCTCTTTTGAATCCTTAAAATCCATTCTTATTTTAAGATATTTTGACGTTTTGCCTATACCGTTCCATGAATTGGCTTTACTTTTAGAAGATATGGAAAGCTTTGTCCAAGTTTGCCCATCAAAGGGCATCAAATCGCCTGTCCACGCTGTAATATCACAATTGGTATCAGTTAAACTTTTTTCGTACCATTGAAGATAAACCCAATCGTAAGTCTGTTTTCTATCCTGCATCTTTATTAACGTATCCATATCAACAGTCATTTCAATATAGCCGTTTTCACCATCTCTTATAACATTTCCGTCAAAAAAACAGCTCCCACCGGTTTTCCAACCAGACAAAGGCAATTTATATGTAACCGCACCATTTGATGCCTCGGTTCTTTCAAAAGGATTTTCACTCCAAATAAGCGAATTAGTACTCCAATAACCTGCAAAACTCTCCCACAGAAAGTAATCCCCTAGCTCACAAAAAGCACGTGAACCATTAACAATTGTCTCGATACCAATAGATTTACAATAATCCGTAATCGCCTTCAATCGGTCATAAAAAATATTACATTTATCCTGTTGATTAGGATAATCAGCATTCCAATAAGAAACCTCACACTCATCTAGAAATACTCCATCTGCTATATTCTGTTCCTTTAATGTGGAGATTTCGTCTGTAAATTCGTCAATAAAAATGTCCTCATCCTTAAATCTATTACCAAAAGAAATGTATTGAAAGACCTTGCACCCTTGATTTTTCACTGTTTGAACACTATCATAATTTCTGTCATGAACCACTATAAAATCGTAAACAGAATAGTCAGAAATCCCACTGTAAGCCAACTCACCATAATAAACAACGAATTTGCCCGGTTCATGATATTTTGAATCTAAAACATACTTGTCAGAAATTTTTTTTATTCCTGCTCCTTTAGAAAAAAAATTTACACTCTCTTCTTTTTTGTAATATTTCACAAATTTCTCTGCAGTCTTTTTAGTATGTTCATCATTTGATACACTAACCGTGTTTTTAATTATACCTAACAATAAAAACACAACACTTATCGATATAACACCAGCTATTACACAAGTTTTAGTTAACCTTGCGTTCATATTTACACCTCATTAATGCAATTACCAAACTACTTTAGGGGGTTTTAAAAAACAACCTATACAGTATTTACTTGGAAAAAGCCCATCAGTCTAAATTTTTTGAATCACCTTGGGGAGTTTCAAAAAAATACCTATTCATTATTTCTGTTACAAAGCCTATCATGGAAGCTTTTAAGCTTCCAATCATAGGTACATTATTTTGCTATGCAAAAAATGGCATGGAATTTTTTGAAACTCCAGTTGCAAAGTTTTTATTTTAAATCCCCTTACTTCTTTACCTTAAAGTGTTTCAAAAAAAATTCTTTAGTCAATATTCTATCAAAGAGATATTGTTTTTGTCTATAACTAAAATTTTTTCTAGGTGCATATTTTAATTGTGCGCCATATTATGGAAAGAACATCTGCGTAGAGTCTTAGAGAATGTTAACGAAGCGAAGGAATAGTCGAATCACTTTTCTACGCAAAGCGAGTTTTGATTCGACCCGTAGCAAGTTTTACATTCTCTTAGCCTCGAAGCTTTAGTTATTGGAATAATATGGTCCACGATGATTAAATACACCCATTTTTTCTTGAATGTTTATAACAACTACCAAATTGCCATACCAAAAGATTTGGTGGGCTTTTTTCTCTAAATACTCCTTAAGCTATTTTTTAAAATTACCTAAAATGTTACTATTGCCCTATTGACATAATTGGAAAAAGAAAATACAATGTATCTTGTAATAATTTAGGTAAGTTTAGTTCACAATTTTTTATATTTTTTGATTTTATTTTGTGGCAATAGCCACCAGGGGTAACATGTGTATATTTTTCATCGCAAATAATTGCGTTTTTCTAAGCATATATGCTTAAAAATCCCCACATACTTTATATAAAAAAAACAGAAGATTTTTTTACAAAATACGGTGGTTTTATGTTCATTTTTCTTAAAGTTGTGTTTTTAAGAAAAATAATTATAAAAGCTTAGAATGATGAATTGTAGATATGAAGTCTTACTAGTATAAGCAACAAACTTTTACCGATATTTATATGGCAGTAATCCTTTCTGCGTTAATAATACTATTTGTTTTGCAACTCATCTAGTAAAATACTACCTTAATTAAAATAATTTTATTATATTTCTCGAAAAACAATTTTACATTATTTGATTTTATTTTAGAGAAATAAATTACATCTGACTATAAAAGTAAAAAAATAACCTGTAATAAGCTTTTTGACTTTTATATAGTTTGTACAATGATGTTTAAATTAATTAGAGTTTGTTTTAGGCAAAATCAAAAAAACAACTGATCAATTGGAGTTTCAAAAAATTTGATAGCATTTTTTGCGAAGCAAAATAATGTACCTATGCTTGGAAGCTTAAAAGCTTTCATAATGGGCTTTGTACCAGAAATATTGAATATGTATTTTTTTGAAACTCCCTTAAACAATTATCTTATTTAGATTTTGTTATTAATACCAAACTCATTATATATTTATATGATTTTTAGGAGGAGAACTAATGGAATTGAAAGGAAAAAAGGTGCTGGTAACCGGTGCAGACGGATTTATTGGAAGTCATCTTGTGGAAAAACTTATTGAAGAGGGTGCAGATGTCACTGCATTTGTGTATTACAATTCATTCAACAATTGGGGATGGCTTGATACCTTTCCAAAGGAAAAATTAGAAAAAGTAAAAATTTTTCAAGGCGATGTCCGAGACGGAAACTGTGTAAGAGAAGCAGCAAAAGATACTCAATGTATTTTTCATCTTGCTGCACTTATTGCTATTCCATATAGCTATTATGCACCAGAAAGCTACGTTGACACCAATATAAAAGGAACGCTTAATGTATTACAGGCATCAAAAGATTATGAAGTGGAAAGAGTATTTGTAACTTCAACTTCAGAAGTCTACGGCACTGCAAAATATGTACCTATTGATGAGTTGCACCCATTTCAAGGGCAATCGCCCTATTCTGCTACAAAAATAGGTGCCGACAGAATTGCAGAGTCTTTTTACAGAAGCTATGATCTTCCTGTAACTATAGTTCGTCCATTTAACACTTATGGACCAAGGCAGTCTGCTAGAGCTGTTATACCTACAATAATCACTCAGCTTTTAGCCGGCAAAACTGAAATCAAACTTGGAAACTTGACACCAACAAGGGATTTCAATTTTGTAAAGGATACTGCCAACGGCTTTGTTCAAATAGCAAAGTCCGATAAGACAATAGGTGAAGAGATAAATATAGCAACCGGTGTTGAAATTTCTGTAGGAGACATTTTTGAAGAACTTAGCCTTCAAATAAATACGGATGCCAAAATAGTTAGTGATCAAATAAGATTGAGACCTGGAAAAAGTGAAGTGGACAGATTACTCGGTTCAAACAAGAAAATAATGCAGCTTACCGATTGGAGGCCAGAGTACGATTTAAAATCCGGACTCAAAGAAACAATATCTTGGTTAAAAGATCACTTAGATAAATATAAAACAGATATATATAATGTTTAATTTTTAAGGGGGGAAGTATAAATGCAAGCAATAATTTTGGCTGGGGGCCAGGGATCAAGGCTCAGACCTTTTACAACGTTCATCCCAAAACCTCTAATGCCTATGGGTGATATGCCTATTTTAGAGATAATCATGCGTCAACTCAAACACTTTGGAGTAAAAAACGTTGTCATATCGGTAAACCATTTAGCCGATTTAATGATGGCATTTTTCAAAAGCGGGGAAAAACTAGGTCTTGATATAAATTATGCTATCGAGGAGAAGGCTTTAGGTACAGCTGGCCCTCTATCTATTATGGATAACCTCGAAGAAACTTTTTTAGTTATGAATGCAGATCTTCTAACAACAATTGATTATGGCAATTTAATAAATTTTCATAAAAAAAATGGCTTTGATGCAACTATATCCACATATAAAAAAGAAGTTAAAATAAGTTTGGGTGTAATCCAATCTCAAGAAAACAATTTTGTTAATTATATAGAAAAACCAACCTACAACTTTGATGTAAGCATGGGAATATATGTTTTCAACAAAAGTGTCATTGAATATATTCCTAAAAATGAAAGAATGGATATACCTGATTTAATCCTTAAGCTAAAAGAAAACAATAAAAAAATAGGATGCTATTATGCCAATTACGACTGGCTAGATATTGGAAAATTTGATGATTATGAAAAAGCAGTAAGTGTATTCAAGGAAAAGAGGAGTGAATTTTTGCGAAATGGATAAAATACTTTTCCTAGGGGCAAATAGCTTTACAGGGTTTTACTTTCAAAAGCTTATAAAAGACAAAGAACTTAACAAAGAATATAGATTTATTGGAACAGATATCTCCGAAAGCCTAAAAAATAGTTTTTCGGTATGTGACTATATAAAACTAGACCCTCTAGATAAAAACAAACTAAATAATGTTATTACAAACTTAAAACCTGATTACATAATGAATTTTATTGGTACTTTTTCTGCTGCATCATACAGTGATTATCTAGATGTCAACGTAAATATATCAAAAAATATTTTTGATATAATTCTTGAAAGCAAACTATATATAAAGAAAGTCCTTTTAATAGGCTCTGCCGCAGAGTATGGAATAGTCCGTAAAATGCCTATAAAAGAAGATTGTACAAACAATCCTGTAAATTACTATGGACTTTCAAAGTTTTTTCAAACTCATATTGCCAGGTATTATTATAACAATCACGGAATTAACACCAATGTGCTAAGAACTTTTAATATCATAGGAAAGGGTATTTCGAAGAATTTATCTATAGGAAATTTTATAGACAAAATTGAGAAAGCCAAGGATGGAGATTCCATTACAGTGGGTAATTTGTTTCCTAGAAGGGATTTTCTGCACATAGAAGATGTGGTTGAAGCCTATTGGCAAGCATTGAAAAACGGAAAAAACGGTGAAATATATAATATATGTAGCGGCAAATCCATACCAATGCAAGATATATTTTCTACCTTTGTAAAAATGTCAGGCAAAAAACTTTCATCAAAAACAGATGAAATTCTGATAAAAAAAGATGAAATAATGAATATATATGGTGATAATAGCAAAATCACAAACGATACAAATTGGATACCAAAGATTGATATTATAGATGATAAAAGCTATAACGTTTTTTAGATATTTTTTTCCCAGGAATTTTCTATTGAACACAGAAGCGGTAAAAGCCGCTTCTGTTTTTCTTTCCCATTTTTATTTCATCATAAACACTTGATACTTCATTTTCTTTATAAAGAATAGCAATAACAAATAGGCAAGAATTGCTGATAAAGCACTTGCGATCATAAAACCTAACCCCTGAAGACCGTCTTTATTAATAAACATAGTCATAAATATCACCGCCGCCATATAAAAAGCTGATATATAATATGCAAAGGATCTTTCATCAAAGTAGAGTAATACTATTTTTGCAACATACATTATTAAAGTAAAACCCATAGCTAGCACGCACATCCAAAGAACAAAGTAGGATTTAAAGTCAACAAAAGGTCCTTTGCCCACATTAAATGAGAAAAATAGTACCAAGCTCATAACAGCTAATTGTACAATACAGAACCTATAAAAAAAATGAAGTATAGTTCTTTTAACGCTGCCCATAAAAAACTTTATCTCATTGTAAGTGCCATAATTTGAAATGGCAGAAAACAGCTCATTACACTTTATATGAAGCTCTGTTTCAAATTTAACTACAAAAAACACCAATCCCGGAATTATACTTAGCACTGCAATGTAAAAGGGAAAATCAAAATCTTTTTGCAGGGTAAGAAATCCATTAGAAATAAAATCATCACTAGAAAATCTGTAATACAAACATGGGAAATATATCCCAAAAGTGTAAAACAGACCAGTCAGCCATAAGTCAGGAAATTTCTTCATATAGGAAAGCCATTTAAAATAACTTTTATCCTCTTCTTCAAACACGTTCCTTATTTGAATCAGAAGTAATAGCGCTGTTACAAAAAAACCTGAGATAAAACAAAGAAACACATACAAAAGCTCCCACTTTACAGGAATTAATCCTAAAAATAAAAGCATAATTACTATTAAAATGTTTCCTGCCACAAACCCTACCGATATCCCCTTATTGTCATTGACTGCAGATAGATATATCATTTCCAACCAAATAATACTGACTAGGGATAATAAAATCATAATACACAAGGCATATTCAATTTGCAGCTTGGCAAATACAACAAGAGCACATGAGATTAAAAAACTAAAAATCACCGCCGGAAACATACCTCCATAAAATGAAGCCATAACTTTTTTGTATTCCTTCTGATAAATACAGTCAGAAATATACCGGGTCAAAATAAGCGAATAGGTTCCCGTAGTTATTGAAGAAATAACAAAAGCATATGTAATGGTAACTAATATATTATCTCTAGGTATAGACGAATATGTGTCATTTCGCAACAATAGACCTGCAATACTTATAGCGAACAAACAGAGCAACATCGGGCCGTTTAACGACATAACCGCAACTCCATAGGACTTTATTGAATGAATAAAGCCAGTGTCCTTTTCTATTATCCTTTTAAGCTGAAAACCAATACCTGCCATTTATATTTCTCCCTTTAAGGGAGTTTCAAAAAAATACATATTCATTATTTCTACCATAAAGCCCCTCATGAAAGCTTTTAAGCTTCCAATCATAGAGACATTATTTTGCTATAAAAAAACCTCATCGAATTTTTTGAAACTCCAGTTGATCAGTTATTTATTTGATCTTGCCTAACTTATAATTTTTTCAAATCATCGTATAAATTTCTGTAAGAGCTCCCCATGTAGTCTATAGTATAATACTTCTGAACCCTTTTTCTCGCAGCCTGACCCATTTCTTCTCTCAATTCCTTATCCTTTGCCAGTTTTACCATAGCTTCACCTAAAGCATCAGAGTCCATAACTCTAGTAACTATACCGGCCTCACCAATGCTATCAGAGGGCCCCAATACAATTTCAGAACAACTGCCTACATCGGTCACTATTGCAGGTTTTCCTGATGCCATAACTTCGAGCAGGGATAAGGGTTGCCCTTCACTTATACTTGTCAATATAAAAACGTCAAAGGAATAAATTGATTTTAAATATGTTTCATAATCCACTTTTCCTGCAAAAGTTATATTTTTAATATTCCTCTTTTCCACATAATCCAAAACATAATTACTGTATTGAGGATCTTCATTATTAGGTCCAACTATAACCAACTTAATCTTATCATACAATTGCTGTGCCCTTTCAAAAGCTCTTACCAACGTAATAGTATCTTTTATAGGCACAACCCGAGCAATTGTCCCTACCACAAAGTCTTCACCATATATTCTATCTTGTTCGGGAAAGTTATAATCATCTGTATTCATTCCATTAGGTATAATAACGGTCTTTTCCCTTTTCGCTCCAAACCCTATCTGAACTTCTCTGTTTCTCTCAAACTGTGATACTATTTTATCTGCAAAATTGTATGCACATAAGGACATAGAATGAAAATACTTTATCCACAATTCTTTTATATATCCTAAGAAAAAATCCGATTTAAGTATTTCCTCTTCTCTTTCCCTTATATAAATTCCGTGTTCTGTAAGCACAAAAGGTTTTTTTAAAGTGTATCGTATCTTACTTCCCACTATCCCTGGAAACCCTGCTGAAACACTGTGATATATATCAGCCCTAGGAATTTTGCCCTGCAAAACATGAAATTCATATATAAACATAGTCCTTATTGACCATAAAAAATCATTGTAGGGAGCATTGGAAAAATCCCTGTTATAAATATAATCCACAATCTCATAAAATTGCACACTATTAAAAAACTCCACCAATTTATTATTCTTTATCTTATCTACAAAATCAAATACTTGAGCCCAATCAACCTTTTTTCCTGAAAAATGATTGATAAGTAATTCTTGCTCTTTGCTGCTTTTTACTATTTTAGATGAATTTTTTTTTGGTTTTCTCTTAAGAGGGGAATCTAAAAATACTTCCTCTATATGCCTCATGTTTTGTGGAATTTTACACACAAAGTTCCCTTTATCCGATTCCCTCGCCCCTATTGTGTAGAGACTTAGATTATAGTCAGTAAAACACTTCATATAAATATTCAGCCAGCTTGATATGCCCCCAGTCATATAAGGGTAGCTTCCTTCAGCTATAAAACACAAATTCATACTGCACCTCTACTACCATTTAAAGAATTGTTCCAAAAACAAACAATATCATTAGCTTGTTTTGACAATACAATATCTTTGTACTTTATTTTTTTTAGGGTACTTAAAAAGCCCTCTCTATCTTCACTAAAATAGCATAATTCTAGTTTTGACAAATACGGTTTGTAACTTCTAGGATATTCCCTTGCAAATCTGTCACAAGACTTTGCAGCTTGCTTAAAGTCCTTAATGATAATTTCATTTTTTATCTTTTGAACATAATAATTTTTTTCGACTTTTCCACTCAACGAAAAGTAAAGTTCAAACACCTCAGATAGCTCTTTTCTTTTCAAAAAGGTATTAGTATTGTTTAATTCTTCCCAAATTATTAAGTCTAAATATGCTTTCAGAAAGCTCTCACAATTTTTTAAATCTTCTGAATTCTCCATAAAATTCTCTCTACAAATTGAATAATTTTCGTTTATCTTTTGCCTAAAATCACTAATAGCAGTCGAAGCATAGTGCACTACTTCCGGATCTTCATCTCGCACAATTTTCTCTAAAAAAGGATATATATTTTTAAAATCTCCCTTAACAGATTTAAAAGCATATTTTCGCTTTTTCTTTATATCCTTTATTTCTAAAACATCAACAATGGGTAAAGTATTCATATAATCAACGTTAAACCTATCTGATATTATTTCGCTAAATTCATCTTCATCCTCATCTATTTCATAAAGAGAATTTTCAATAACAAATTTGTTTTTAATTAGATAATCGGCAGTAATAAATAAAAGCGCACCAAAAAAAGGAATAAATATGCACAATAAAAGCCTTAGAGTATTAAAATTTTTGTTAGCAACTCCATTGTATATAAAGTATATAGTACTTATGATAATATTACTTGCAAGTAAAATTAATAACTCATTAATCAACTGTACATCCTCCAAAAACAATTACTACTTTTACCTATTATTTAGGCGATTCAAGAAAATCCCCTTCGCTCATGACTTTAAATCTTTTTTGTTAAGGATACAAATTAATGATAATTATATTTTATAACTAGCATTAAGGTTGTACCTGCCTCTTTTTACTGTCAAATGCCTCCATTCGAAGACCTTCAATCTAGATTTTTTGAAACCACTGTTGACCAGTTATTTTTTTGTAATCACCTTATTGTAAAAATCCGTCACCAAATTATATACAAAATGCATTTGTGATTCAACATTCACATTCATTTTTTCAAAAGGAATATTCCTTATCACAATCAAGCTATCCACCCTATCTGTTTTTTTGTTAAATACTGGTATTATGATTTTTATGCTGCTTTTTAGCTTCGTATTAAAGTAAACTTCGTTTCTTTCAAAAGCCTTCTTAATTATTTCACTTTCTAAGCCATCCTCATACTTATGTAAATCTTTATTTGTTTCCAATGTAACATCTTTAAACCCAGTTAGATCACTTATAACCTCAGGCAGTATCTGCGTTATTTGACTTGTACTCTCACCCAGCCTTTTAATTGCATTGTATACAGCTAAATAACTATATTCATAGGTCTTTAACTGTTCTGTAAGTAATGAAGCAGATTTTCTTGTATGTACAAGATCTGCCTGAATTGTCTTAAAAAGCTCTTCCAATTCAATTTTAGTAACTGCTTTAATCTTTCTTTTCTTTATTTCAACGGACTTTTTATATCCTGAAATCAAAGCAACACTAAAATAGGCCAAAAACATTTCTAGAATGTGTAAATCTAGTTTAGACAAATCTGTGAACGGATAATAATTAAGAATCATACATAGTACTCCAGTATACACAGAAACACCTATACCATAGTTCAAACCTATTACCATAATTAAAGCAATGGCCAAATCATAATTTGAACTGGTATATTTCATAAATTCTATAATCAAAAAACTAAAAATAGTAGCTTCTATTAAGGACTTGTATTTCCCCCAAAAACGCTTTATTTTGCCAGCAGCATAAAATTTATCTGCAAAACGTTTCTTTTTATTCTTTTCATTATTGTACCACTCATATGTTTTTGAAAAACCATCTGCAAAGGGTGTATTGTCTTCCAATCTATTTATAGTATTTTCTACTAAAGGATACTTCATTTTAGTATCTATTTTGTAATTTACTTTTATTGTCCATTTACTGAAAATCCCTCTTGCCTTTCTTATAATATAGTCTACGTCCAACACGTCACCTTTAATTTTATAGTTGCCTTTAATACTACTAGCTAGTGCGGTAGTAGTAAGTGTACGAATGACATCGGCAATGTATACCATCTCAATATCTTTAAATACTGCCCATACTTCTCTATAGGTATCTTTTTCGTACGCATCGAAAATATCCAATATAATTGAACCTTCAGAAAAACCATTAAGTCTCGGTCCATATATTGAAGGAATCCGAATAATAAGCATATTTAAACCGTCTACATCTTTGTATATGTTACAATAACTCTCACAGTTTTTTTTATTCTCACAATACAAAAAAAACTTTGGATAAGCTTTATAAAGCAATTTATGATTCATAGCTTCATAAGTATATAGATAGGATGTGGACAAATATATAAATTTCTTTATTTTAAACTCACAGCTCAAATCAAGAATATTAAGCAATGGAGAAATATCTCTTTTGCAGTCTAACCAACTCTTTTGCTCAAAATTCCCGATTGAAAAATAGACGATATCAAACTGACCTATTTCAAAAATTTCTCTACATTCTTTACTTATGGCATCTATCTTATAATATGCTGCTTTTTTATTAAGCTTTTTAGGTTTATCGGCAATATCAATTATTGAAACACTTTGTCCAAAATCCAAAAGACTCTCTGTTAAGTATTTACCAATAAATCCGCTTCCTCCGACTATTAATATATTCATCTAACTTCTATTAACTCCCCTTTAAATTGGCAGATATAACTAAAATATAAGTTCCAACTTTCAAACTAGCATTAAGGCTAAATAAACCTCTTTTTAGTATCAAACAATTCTATTACGTGACCTTATCGTAGAATCTTTAAGCCTCCACTGCATTTTTCTATATAATACAAATAGCAAAATACGCTTGAAACCATCCAAGCTAGAAACTAACTATTATAAAAATCGCTGTAGGTAAATATGAGAACAAATTGCTGTCTTGAGATAAACTATGAATACTTACATTAATCATACCACATTAGTTAATTCCAACTTATTCTAACATATATTCACTCTATCATCAATACCCAAATGAAATTGGGGTGCATATTTTAATCGTGATACATATTATGGAAATAACATCTGCGTAGAGGCTTAGAGAATGTTAACGAAGCGAAGGATTAGTCGAATCACTTTTCTTCTTAGTAGCGAGTTTTGATTCGACCCGTAGCGAGTTATACATTCTCTTAGCCTAGGTTGCATAGGCGAGCAGTGTAGCGTAGCGAAACGACCAGCCTCGGAGCTTTAGTTATTGGAATAATATGGTCCACGATGATTAAATACACCCATAAAATTGAGTATTGTTTTTGGTTTTGCAACATATTATTCCAAAAACCAAAACTCACTAAATCAAGTTTTTTAACCTCCAATTAATTAGTTATTTGATCTTTCCTTAAGCAGAAAATTATGCTTCACCGCCCTCCAATAGGTATATATTCCCATTTAATTAGAAAAAAAATACAACTTGGGCACTATACTAATTCGTCTGTTCGTACCTTATATAATTTGTGTTAACATAATATAATTGTTATGTGTTATATTTTAACACAGTTCTCATTTATAACCCATATCTATAAGTAAACGGAAGGAGTTGTTTTTTATGTCCATTTCAAAGTATGTCCCAATTTCTAAACTTCTTATTACCTCTATATTTTCAACTCTATCAATCTTTGTATTTGCTTTTGCGGTTTATGGCGCCGACTATTATGTGTCTCCTAACGGAGACAATTTAAACTCAGGTTCGCTTCAATCCCCTTTCAAAACGATACAAAAAGCTATAGACAACACAAATCCCGGAGACACTATTTTCATAAGAGAAGGCACTTACAATGAAAAAGTAGCTATAAAAAAATCAGGAACAAGCGAAGAACCTATTACAATTCAAAATTATCAAAATGAAAAAGCTGTTTTAGATGGCACTGATATTTCAGGTAGCTATATATTCCACATTTATAACAAAAGCTATATAACAGTTCAAGGTCTTGAAATCTGTAACAATTCAATAGGCCATACCCCGACAGGAATCTTTATTGAAGGATATGGTGAAGGAATTCAAATTTTAAACAACACGGTATATGGTATAAAAACAAATCAAGATGCACACGGTATAGCAGCCTACGGTACAAATGGCACAACCCCTATCAAAAACCTTTTGATACAAGGAAATGAAGTATATAACTGTGTACTAGGTTCAAGTGAATCTCTAGTTGTAAACGGAAACGTACAAAACTTTGAAATTCTAAATAACACAATCCATGACAATGATAATATAGGAATATGCTGCATAGGTTTTGAAAAAACTGCCTCAAGCAATGACCAGGCACGAGATGGACTTGTTTCTGAAAATACGGTTTATAACATCACTTCCGCAAACAACCCCTCCTACAATGGTGAAGCCTGCGCTGACGGAATATATGTCGATGGTGGAAAAAATATAGTAATACAAAAAAACACAGTCTATAACTGCGATATAGGCATTGAAGTTGCCAGTGAACACTACAACAAAATCTCGGACAATATGATAGTTAAAAACAACCTAGTCTACAGCTGCGGACTCTTTGGCTTGTCCATCGGAGGCGCGTATTCACAAAACGGTTATGCAGACAATTGCATTATAAGAAATAACACGTTCTACAATAATAGCGTGGGAATTAATATTCAAAAAAATCTTACAAACTATATTTTTAATAATATTGTCTACGACAAGGATAATCTTTATTATGGAAAAATAGGTTCAAATGTTATGAAAAATAATCTTTGGTATTCACCCCATGGTAATTCTGAGAATCTTTCTCTTTTTGCCGATCCTAAATTCGTAAATCCAAGTAAAAATAACTTTAGAATCTTGAGCAACTCGCCGGCAAGAAATAGTGGCATTGACGAAATGCCAATTGATTTATCTGAAACCGATTTAGACGGAAATATAAGGATATGTGAAGAAGTAGTCGATTTAGGAGCTTATGAATTTGTAACAGGCATGCAAACAACACCTACTCATACTCTTGTTCCTACTGCTGCTCCCACTCTAAAACCTACTCCTACGCCTTCTCCTGTCCCTACTACAACTCCTACTCTAAAACCTACTTCCACGCCTTCTCCTGTCCCTACTACAACTCCTACTCTAAAACCTACTTCTACTCCTTCTCCTGTCCCTACTACTGCTCCCACTGATGATGGAGATAAAATGAAGAACGCAACTATAATCAATGTTGGCAGTGAACATATCGCAGCTATTGATTATGCTAGAGATAGAGATTGGTTTAAATTTACAACTACCCAAAAAGGTACTTATGTAATACAATCCTTTGGAAATGAAGTTGATACATGGGGCGAACTAATTAACAGCAAAGGTAAACTACTTTCAAGTAATGACGACAGTGGCGGAAATGGTAATTTCAAAATAAAGAAGAGACTCAATGGTGGCAAAACATATTATATATATGTAGATAGTGTTAATCAAGGAACTTATGGGATAAAAGTGAAATTGCAGTAATCCCAAGAAAATTCGCTTCGCTCATGACTTTTCTTGTTCGCTAGGGAACCCTATGGTTCCCTTCGACGGATGCTTCGCATCCTGAGCACCCTCCTTAAACCGGGAAAGGGGAATGCCCTTTCCAAACCCCAGTATAGAAATTTACAAAAATAGGATTTTTATAAATTCCTATACTCTAAAAAAACTTTGTAACTGCGGTTTCAAAAAATCTAGATTTCATTTTTTGCATTGCAAAATAATGTTTCTCTATTTTGAAGCTTTAGTCTTCAATGATAAGCTTTGTGACCTAAATACTGTATAGGTTATTTTTTGAAACTCCAATTGCTCTTTTATTATTTTAATTTTGGCTAGAGAGAACTTCGCATAGAATGTGTAAGTCTCGGATTGATTAATTTTCCCACGCGCCTATGGGACTTCGTGTCCCATGGCTCTAAATAATAAAAAAGCACAAATGTTCATACGTAATATAGATAGTAAAAATTATACTGACTTATGAGCCTTTAACTCTTTATTTGCTAGTCGTTATAAGCTTGTTTACCTATATAAATTAAAATGTCACCTTTTTTAATTACATAATCCGCACCAGGGTTTACATTAGTGGTTTCATCATTTGCGACACCTATAGGTATACCTATATTATTTTTTGTAAATTTCTCAACTAGCTGTCCAAATTTTGTTCCATGATAGGCATCCGAGAGCTTTTTTTCATAAAACTCACTTCCTGTACTATTTGTCAGAAGCTCATTAATTGCATGGGAAACTTTTGGATAAAGAGCACCTCTTGTGAGAAATCTACTTCCTATCTTACTACTTACAAAAACTTCATTTACCTTTGCTCTTTTAAAATGAGGCACATGTACTTCATTCAAAACCTCTGCAACCAAATGGATATCAGGATTAATATTATTAATTGCAAGACTTACCAAAACAGAATGAGAGTCAGCAGTTTCAGTGTCTACACATTTATCGTCAGCCAGCACTATGGCAAGCGAAGCTTTTTTTAAACAAGCTTTTTCCAAAACTGAATCCTCAGTACCTTTACCTCTTACAAAATGAAGCTTTTCAAATTCCGATTCCAACCGTTCTATATTATCAATTACAACAATATCCTTGTTAGGAACTTCAACAGTTAATTCTTCAACTATATTTTTCGCCCTTTTGTTCCAACCAACAATTATAATATGATTGCTCAAATTGACTTTCATCAACCCCATCTCCCTCTTTAGATTCATATCAACAAATGCAGAAGCTATAGCAGCAGTCGCAAAACCAAATGCACCTATTCCTGCAAACATCAAAAAAGCTGCCATTACCCGACCTAATGAAGACACAGGAAAAAAATCACCATATCCCACCGTTGTAACAGTAACAAAGCTCCACCACAGTGAATCCCAATATGTCAGTCCATCAATATTTCCTTTTTCGCTAAAGTAAAAAATCGATGTACACAGAAACATTATTATAACTATTGCTCCAAGAATCTTATACACATTATTCCTTGATAATGAAAAATGCAGCCCTTTCATAAATTGAATAATTACACTAATCATAAAACGCCCCCTTTTTTTGTGCCTCCCTTAATATCCAAGCCAACCCTCAGTATAATACTGTAAAAGCACCGGGTGGTTTATTGAATTAATTTCAATTTTGTCCATATCAATTATTTCATCAGCAGGAAAGCTAAACATAGCTTTCAGGGTTTCTTCTGTCAAATATCTGGTATCTGTAGTCCGAAGCTCAATGCTTTGTGGCGTAAAAGGAATTCTAGATGCAATGGTAAATCCCCAATCTCCAAAAGAAGGTACATTTAAATGATACCCTGATGTACACAGCCCTTCGCTCTCAACAGTTTTTCGTATGCACCAATAAGCCTTTGATGAAAAGTATGGACTTGTAGATTGTATTGCCACAACTCCTATAGGAGAAAGCCTTTTTTTTATAAGACGATAAAAAACGTTAGTATAAAGTTTATTTAAAGTCTCATTGTTTGGATCGGGCATGTCTACCAAAACCACATCAAAATTCTCTTTGCTTTGCTCTAAAAACTTAAAAGCATCAGTGTTTATAACATTCACTTTTGGATCATCCAAGGCATTTTCATTGAGATCTTTTATTATGTAGTGGGTACGGCTTAGTTCAACCACTTCAGCATCAAGATCTACTAATGTAATCTTCTCAAGGGTTGGATATTTAAGAAGCTCTCTTGCCGCCAACCCATCTCCTCCACCCAATATAAGAGCAGATCTTTTTTCTTTTCCAATACCCATAGCAGGATGTACCAATGCTTCATGATATCTATACTCGTCCAAAGAGCTAAACTGTATATTCCCATCAATAAAAAGCCGCACATCTTTACCATTAGCAGTTAACACCAATTTCTGATAAAGAGTCTGCTTTTTATATATTACGGCATCACGAAAAAACTGCTGCTCAACGTAATCAGTAGTGTCTTTTCCTGTTATAAAACCAACTAGTATAAGAAAAGCCAAGGAAATCGACAATACTTTCATAAATAGCGGTTTTTTTAAAAATGCAGAGTATTTAAATATAATCATAATTCCTACAGCAATATTAATCAGCCCAACCAAGTATGCCGTTCTTACATTGCCTAGGTTTTTTAAAAGGAGCAACGGAAAAGCCAGCGAACCAATCAGCGCACCAATATAGTCAAAACTAAGTACATTTGCTATTGTAATTCTAAGGTTGTTCTCTTTGTTTTCAATTATTCTTGTAATAATTGGAATTTCCAATCCAACTAAGATACCCAATCCAAGTATCACCATATACATTATCATTGTATAGTATTTAGTAAATGCGTAAGCACTAAAAAGAATTATACCTGACAAACCACCAATAACACCTATTCCAAGTTCAATACAGGCAAACACCGTAAACAGGTTCTTTTCAAAATGCTTTGATAGATAGGAACCTAGGCCCATAGCACTCATAAACAGCCCTATAGTCAATGAAAACTGTTTTATACTGTCGCCTAAAAGAAGAGAACTGATACTTCCGATAATCAGTTCATAAATAATTCCACAAATCGCTATTATAAATATTGCCAGTAATAAAGGATTAGCATCTATTATGCCATCTTTTTTCATATGTTCACTTCCTAAAGGAAAATCTATTTTTCTGGTTACTCCAAAAAGTAATCGGTCACCTAGTGTTTCAAAAAAACCAATTTACATTTTAGCTTTGTAAAATAATGTCCTATGTTCGAAGCTATATAGTATCTTTTGTTTTAAAAACACCAATTAAAAGAGCATCCTCACCAAATCCTATGATTATAAGGATTTTATAATATTAAAAATAGAGCTTATTTTTTAATATTTGGGTTGTGGGATTAACTCACTTTAGCTTATTATTAATTTAAAACTATAAACATTGGCTAAGGATTTTTTAAAACACCTTAATACTGCCACTTCCAAAGAAAGCTAAAGTGGCAAAACTAAAGGGCTTAATGCCCTAAGTTTTATCTTTTCACCTAAATTTAAATTCTATACCTATATTATAGCTGAACTAACTACTATTGCTATTGCCACAAACATACCACCTATTACTATTCCTGCAGCAATATTATGATCATCAATTTCTTTACTTAAGTTAAACGGAGTTAACAAGTCAAAAACCTTGTATCCTATTACACACGCAACTATACCTATCAAAAAATATATAAGTGTATCAATTATGCCTTCCATCGTATAATCCCTCCCAATTTAAACTATACTTGCTTTTACAATAAGTGCTATGGAAATAAAAAGACCAGCAATTAAAGCACCAGCAGCCGGATTTTTTTCCTTTATTTCTTCATTAAACTTAAACGGAGTTACAAGATCAAATATCTTATAACCTACAAACATTAATACCAGACTTAAAAGTGCATAGACAACTGTTGCAATATACGGATTAGTCATTTTTATACCTCCTTATATTTTTATTTTAAGCTATTTCAAACCCTTAAGGAGTTTCAAAAAAATACATACTCATTATTTCTGTTGCAAAGCCCATTATGAAAGCTTTTAAAATTCCAGGCATAGGAACATTATTTTGCTTTAAAAAAAATGTAATCTAAATTTTTGAAACTCCAACTTACCATTTTTTTGATTTTGCCTTATTTACCGAAACTTGTTCCACCACCGCGACTGCTACTGCTACTAGAACTTGTGCTCCCTGAACGCACTGACTTACTTGAAGAACTCGTTGAGCTTCTTGAACGATAAGATCCATATCTTTGACTATCATTAGTGTAATAAGTCCTTGTATAGTAATCAGGATAACCTATAACTCTTGTCCTATAAGGATTATAAAGACCTCTACTGTACGTTCTGTAAGCATATTGCCTTGTGGAAGCCTGAACATAAGTCTCTTTTTTACCTTGCTCATTATCAACACTATATACAACTGCATACTCATCGTCATAAGTTAAAATTATCTTGTCGGTACTGCTCATGTCACTAGAATCAAAAGGTGGTCTTTTATCTTTGATATACTCACCAGCCTCAGAAACTGACAATTCGGTAGAATAGATAAAAGCTTTTGTAGATTCACCAGATTGTGACGTAGCACTTACAAAAGAAAAATGTGCATCTCTTGCCAAAAAATCTTTTATGCTTTTTGTACTTTTAGGACTTGAGCTATACGGTTGCTTATAAGGATTAGGCTCAGCCAACGTAACCAGTACAAAAATAAATATTAAAACTATTCCAATAACTATCATTATAGACATTTTACTACCCTTCACTCTTCTACCCCCTTCTATTTGATTAATTAGCTTAGGGCATTTCAAAAAAATACATATTCATTATTTCTGTTACAAAGCCCCTTATGGAAACTTTTAAACTTCCAATCATAGGTACATTTTTTTGCTTTGCAAAAAAAATCAATCGAATTTTTTGAAACGCCAGTTGCTCAGTTATTTGATCTTGCTTTACTCCTCAGATACCGGAAAAATTTCTACATTGTACTCCTCAATATAACGTCCCATACTTGCTTCAATTTCTCCATCCCATTTTTCTATAAAGAATGCCTTTTCTTCTTCATCATCATAATAATCCCAATATTCAACACGCTTACCCCTTGGCACTGACATATCACCAGCCACTCCTTCAACTATTGCTGCTCCATTTTCATCAAGATAGTATTTAATACCATCATGTATAACCTTTTTGGGAATATCATTGCTATCTCTTATGACTTTTTTACAAAGTATCAGCTCTAAATCATCATCCTTTTCAACACTCAACCAATACGTTGCACGTCCTTCTTTTAGCTTGTACTCAGTCCATTTCCAGCCATCACAGTTCATGTACATTGCACCCTGAACTTCATAATCTTCGCCTTCAATATTAACTATATCCCCTTGCTTAAGCGAGAATAAATCTGTTTTGGGCTTAAATTCTTGTTTCTTTTCAGCCTTTACAATATTTTTAATTCTATCAAATAATCCCACAGGTAGACCCTCCCTAAAATACCACTACATTTATTTCTCTTGTTGAAAAATAACCTGCCTATTGAAATCGAACTTTCAATGTAAGAATGTAAACTAATTTCACTGTTTTAAGTTTAACATTTCAGAACAGGTATGTAAATAAAAAACTCATGGGATAATAAACAACAACTTTCTATTTTCATATTTTAATAACAATTCAAATCAAGTATTTTCAATGTATAGAGCAAAAACTTATATTCTAATCTTACCAAAATTTTATAAGGTAATTTTAAAAAAATTTCTTATTTGTTTATTTTTCGTTTATAAAAAATTAATGTGCTAAAAGTTTTTGAGATATAAGGCAAAATCAAATAAATAACTGAGCAACTGGAGTTTCAAAAAATTTGATGCCATTTTTTGCATAGCAAAATAATGTTCCTATGATTGGAAACTTAAAAGTTTCCACGAAGGGATTTGTGCCTAAATTATTGAATAAGTATTTTTTTAAAACTCCCTAACAAACGGTGGGAAACTCTTTTTAGGACAATTCTTGCTTTAAGACTGATATTCAATAGAGGTACCATAAAAGTTGGTACTTACTTTTTTAAAAATAAAATATATGATAAGACTGTCAGCTGACGTTAAATTATATGAGGAGATGATACAATGAAAAATTTAACAATCATTAATAAGTCTAGAGTATTATTGTGTATATTTGTTTTAGGTATTATTTTAAGCAACAGTTTTACTTCGAATGCTGCATTAAAGTCGGAGACAGCACCATATCTTACAAAATATGTAGGTGATGCTATTGATATTTTCCCAAATACTTTTAAATCAACAGCTTTGCAAAACAAATCTGCTGAAAGATTAGCGGGAAATTCTTCGTGTAAAACATATTATGACATAATTGAAACATCGGAGGAACTTGAGAATTTTTACGAAAACACTATAAAAGCCAACCTTAAGGTAGCAGGGACTGGAGTTACTGCGGATGGTTCTTTTGAGAAATATATAAATAATCATACAAAAATAAATAGTAATACTGTATCACTTGTTGTTATGGTGCTTTATGATGGTCCTGTAGTTTCATTATCAAATGCAGAATTTACAGATTATGCAAAACAACTTATCAAAGCAAAAAATATTGATACATTTTATAGATTGTATGGGAATTCATATGTTAGAACTTCACATTTAGGAGGTATACTTTTTCTTTCTTATAGTGCAGAAATAACTTCTGAATCAAATCTTACAAAAGAAACTGTAAAAACTGCTTTAAATACGAAATATAAGGTTCTCAGTGGCGGTGCTAGTGATGATGAAACAAAAAAATGTAATAAAATATTAAATAAAACCAGAATAACAGGTTATAGTTATGATACAATGGATCTTATAAGCAATGATGTTGTTGATACAAAAGAAAAGTATAAACTTAAGGTACAAGAGTTTGCTAACTATTATAACAGTATAGTATTAGGTGAACAGGCAGCAGGTGCAGAAAACGATACAAGTAAATTAGACTATTATGTTGTTGGAAGAGAACTGGCTCCTTATTATAATGTAATAGGTTCTGGGTATAATGATCCTTCTTCTTTTCCAAAATATTATGACATAACGAAATTTGAGACAAAATCCATAAAAATAAATAATCCTAGTAAGCAGCCTAATAATGCTTTAAATAAAATTACTGTATCATGGACTGATATATGTAATTATGAAACTGGTTATAAGATATATATAAAAACACCTAACATGTCATACTACAAGCTAGTTAAAACTGTATCGGCCAATACAACAAAAACATCAGTAAATATATCATCATCCGATTGCAAAGCAGGTTATGATTTGCGGGTTGTTCCATATAAAGATTCCTACGAAGGCAGATGTGTAAATCCTAAGCATATTTCTCCAAACAAATATCATGGGAGCAAGCTGAAAGCAGGTGAAAGTCTTGTTAAAGGAGAATATTTAGAATCGGAAAACGGTAGATATAGACTATGTTTTCAAGAGGATTCAAATCTTGTAATATATGATACTACTAATTGGAGAGCACTATGGGCTTCTAACACTTGGAATAAACCTGTTACATATTGCCGGATGACGTCTAGTTCATTGGAAATAATCGATTCAACCAGCAAAGTATACTTTGTAGCTAAAAGAGAATCATCAAGATCCTCAAGAGTACGATCATCAAGGGTAACATCATCAAGATCAGTATCATCAACGGCATCAAGAACAACATCAGCAAGAACAACAGACACCAGACAATCTTTTGCAGTCATGCAAAATAACGGCTGTTTAGAGCTTTATTATAAAGACCAAAGTATATGGGTTAGTGACTCAAAACTATAAAACTCATAATATGGACAAGTGTTGCTGATTATTAATTTCGATTTTTAATCAATAAAATATAAAAAAGCGTGAACTGAATAAAGGTTTTAACAATTACTGTAAAGAAGGCGAGCTTTTAAACTCACCTTTTTTACTTTTTTTAATTTTAAGGAAATTATAGTTGCTTTAGGCGGTTTCAAAAAATAACCTATACAGTATTCAGGTCATAAAGCCCTTCAATCTAGATTTTTTGGAATTACCTTATATTTCTTGACCTTATCAATTCAAAACTTTAGCAAACATTACTGAAGCCTCAGTAATAAATATTTTTTTAGTATGGCTGATCACCATATTATTGTGTTTTAAACCTATGGTAACAATTAAAGGTACCATAAAAGTTGGTACTTATGCAAACAAAGTTATATGTTTATACTTAAGCTGACAGCCAGAAATTATACATTCCTAAAAAATAAAACAAAAGGGGGAATTAATGTGAAATTTACAAAAAGGAGAGTAGTTAATTCAATAGTGGCAGTATCCATGTTGTTTTCAAGTTTTATGACGGCAGTTCCTGCTTCTGCTGCAAGCAGTACAGATTCTTCAAGGGTATTATATTACAGCTTTGAAGATAGACTTGCTAGTGACTTAAGTGGAAATGGTAATAATGGTATCGTAAGGGGTGCTACAATAACAAATGGAGTATTAGGCTCAGGATTAAAGTTTGATGGCCGTGACAGGATTGCTGTTAGAGATTCCGACTCATTAGACTTTGTAAATGGAGAATTTTCAATGGCATTTTGGTATAAGAAGGATTTAGCAAGTTCTAATAATGGTTATGTTATTGATAAATTGGGTGATTATGCAGGTTATAAGATACATTGTTTAAATGGAGCACTATATTTAACTTTAGGGACATCTTCTACATATAGAACTATGCGAATTTCAGATGCTGTGTATAATGATGGAGTATGGCACCAGATGGTAGTTACTGTTGGCAAAAACTATGTAAGGTCTTACTGTGGCAAAAGGATAAATAAAATTACAAAAAACATCTCAAATTATAATTTGTCAAATAAAGCTACTTTGAGTATTGGTAATAACATTTATGGTTCGAGTAATTATTCCATAAATGGCTCATTAGATGAAATTAAAATTTTTAATAGAGAGTTATCAGCTGCGGAAGCAGTATCTTTATTTGATAAAATAATACAATACTAAGAGAAATAACTCTTAATTGATTGGCAAAATATTGCAGATGTATAAGTAATGGTTTCGTATTCTCATTGTCCAAAACCACGTTAACTCGTCAGGATTTTGTCCTTGAGAATACGAAGTTTTTTCTAAGCATTCCAAAGGATTTTATAAATTAACTTAAATTTTTAATGAATAGAAAAATAGCACGTCTTAGAATTTTTTTCTTGAACTTTGTATTGATTCATATGTAACTCCTTTTCAATTCAATATTATTGGTTATGGTATAATTAAATAATATACCTATAAATCATTAAAATCGTATCTATGATTAGTAAAAAAATATAACAAACTTACTATATCAATGATACATTTTTTTGCATACAAAGACAATAACAGTATATCTCTATTTTATTTTCTAAAAGTGAGATACTGTTATTCTTGATGAGTTAATGATTTAATTAAAATATAATGGTACCAAAAAAGTTGGTACTTACTGAGAAGAAAATTAGCAGTTATAATTGAAATAATAAAATAATTTATATTTACTTTTTAAGGGGTGCGACTAACCTTTTTGTAACATATTATGGAAGGGACATCTGCGTAGAGGCTTAAAGAATGTTAACGAAGCGAAGGATTAGTCGAATCACTGTTCTTCGCGTAGCGAGTTTTGATTCGACCCGTAGCTTTTTTTACATTCTCTTAGCCTTAGTTCTTGGAATAATATGTTACAAAATCAAAAACTGCACCCTTTTTAAGGGTCTTGTTGCAGCAAGATATTATTATGTATATAATTTATAAAAAGTTTTACGAAAAAGGTGAAAGCAAATGAAGAAGTTGATGACTGCAACTATAATATGTACTGTATTGTTTTGTGTGTTTTCTATATTTTATATAAAGTATTCGGGAGTATTTGAAGACAAAGAGGTTTTTACACTTTCACATGAAATGGGTTCTTATTCTAAAAATGGTAACTACATATCACTTGGACAACACTACTCTGATACAAGTGTTGTCGGTTGGATGGATGACAGTATTTTGTTTCGATTGAGTTTGGCTCCGGATCGTACTAATGACTTGTATAGATATTATCCAGCAGATGGCAGGAGTGAAGTAATTACACTTAGAGAAGAGCTTATTGATATATCGGCTATAATTTCCGGTGATAAAAAAAACATATTGATAAATCATGAATTTTCATGCAATAATTCTATGGTGATTGATTTGTTGAAAGAGAGGCGTGCAAACAGTGATTATGAATACCATGTTGCAGTTAAAGAAAACAATAGCTTCTTTGAAAATTATAATTTATCAACAAAGAAAAGAGAAAAGTTATTTGATTATACTGTGAGTTTACGAGGCGATAAAGAATTTAACAATATATTTAAAAATGTTAAAGGTACTTTTAGTTCAAATAATCTTGAGTATTTGATGAATATTGTTCATGATAATGGACCTCATTATGATTTAGTTAAATATAGTATGGGAAAAAAATCTGTCTCAAATTATAAACTTTCTTTTAAAGAAACCAATGATGATATATACCGATTTTTAATAGATCCTGCTATATCAAATGATGGAAATACCATGTGGATTATTGAAAGACTTGACGTCTTTAGCTTTCCGTCTCATAGAGAATCAACCTTATATATGCTGGATCTGAAAGCAGAAGAGATTCATCTTAAAGCCATTGCATCAAATTTAAGCAAATTTTTAGTATCATCAAATAATAATTATATAATTTATTCCAAGGAACCAATTGAAGATAATAGCGAACTGAGATGTATTGACCTTAGGTCTAGAAAAGATTATAAGATTGGGGATAATGTTTTAAATAATGGGTTTGTTTTTTCCTCATCAGACCATATAGCAGCATATTTGGTTAAAGCTGATAATGGTGCAAAATTGTACTTGACAGATTTAAGCGATGAAAGATCGGAAAGCAGTCTTAAGTATACTTTCGCTGAGTTTTTGGAAATAGAATGTATTGACTTTAGCAGTGATAGGAAATCGTTGTTTATTTCATATTACGCTAATAAGGATAAAAAAGTTTTAAAAGAACGTCAGATGTGTCTAATCAAATTAAATTGAAAAATACAAGGAGTAACAAAATGAAATTATCTATTAAAACTAAAATATTTATGTGTTTTATGGTTCTGAATGTGGTCGTTTTTTCAAGCCTTGTAGTTATGTCTGTAAATCTTTTGCGAAAAAACAACCTGGAGTTTATCAATTATGATTTACTGAAAGTCCAGCATGATGCTGAAACATATATTATGCAGTATGTTAAAACAAATAAAGTAGGATTGACGAAAACTATTTATGAAGATAAAGACTCACTATTGATAGGGCTAAATACAGATCTTATTGTGAAAGGGGCGTTTTATGATCTGGCTGGGGATAAAATTTCTGGCGAGTCTGATATAGAAATTTTCAAAAGAGGAGATAAAGACCTGGAAGGTGCAATTAAAGGGATATCTTCTTATGCGGTTTTTGAAGATGAGGGTATGGCGGTAGTTTCAATGCCTGTCATTATTGGAGATAACACTCTTTGGATATATAGATTTGCAAAGGATTATACAAGTATATTTAACAGTAGTAACCATCTTAGCAACACAATTATTATTTTTGGTGGTGCAACTATAGCGTTGATATTCTTTATTTCATTCTTGATTTCTCAATCAATAACAAAGCCAATTATGAAGCTTAAAGAGAGTACAAATAAAATAGCGTTGAAAGAATATGATGTTGTCATTGATGTAAAGTCCGAGGATGAGATAGGTGATTTAGCGCATAATTTTAGAGTAATGCAAACAAGAATATTGGAACATATTAATACTATAGAAAAAGATAAAGAGCTTTTAAATGAGCTTTTGGTTCAGAGGAAAAAATTCTTTGATAGTGTTACCCATGAACTCAAAACACCCCTTACAAATATACAAGGGTATACACAAATGATTGCACAGAATGGATTTGAAGACAAGGATTTCTTTGAAAAGGGTACCACACATATACTTGAGGAAAGTATTCGTCTTCACAAGCTTGTGATATCTTTATTGGAGATGTCGGAACAAAATTCAATATATATGAAATTACAGTTTGAGGAATTGAACGTTTCAATCATTATTCAAAAGGTATGTGATGGTATGATGATTAATGCTCAACAAAATAATGTTTCCATTGAAGTAGATATTGAAGAAAAGTTAAATATAAAGGGCTCTGCAGAAGACCTAAAAGGTCTTTTTATAAACCTGATTGATAATGCAGTAAAATACTCAGGAGAAAATTCGGTTATTAAAGTAAGAGGAGAAACTAAAGAAAACAATATTGAGATAATTATTCAAGACAATGGTATTGGTATACCTAAAGAGAATCTGGACAAGATTTTTGAGCCTTTTTACACAGTTGATACAAAAAAATCCAGAAAACTTGGAGGCAGTGGGCTTGGTCTGTCTATTGCAAAAAGTATTGTTGAAGTTCATGACGGAAGTATTCATATTGAAAGTAGTGAAGGTATGGGAACAAAAGTCATTGTTAGATTACCTATAGTTAAGGATTAGTATTGTCCGAAAAAACATCCAACAAATCTTTATTTACGCACACATTAATAGTCATGAGTGCTAACAAAGAATCGGAAGTAACTTTTCTGACGATCCTAAAAAAATTAAATTGGGAATGGTGAATTTGAATGAAAAAATTGTCGGTTGTTTTACTTATATGCCTTGTAATCTTTAGTGTGTTTTCTGTGTTTAATATCAGATTTTTAAGTAGACTTGATGATAGAAAGATTTTTACCTTATCAGAAAAGATCGAGCAATCTTTTAAAAAAGAAAGTTTTAAACTTCTAGGGCAGGTTTATGACGATACAAGTATTATTGGATGGATACATAACAGTATATATTATTCTTTTACTATGAAAGATGATAAATATATTTATAGATATTATCCTGAAACCGGGAAAAAAGAAGAAATATTTCACGAAAAAAGTATTGCAGATTTTGGAATTATAAATACGAGAGATGAAAAAAAGATAATGGTAAATTGTAAAAATAGGAATACTTTGGAGAGGATTTTTTTCATGGAAGAAAAGCTTGAAAAAGGTGATTACCATTATGATGTTATTGATGAGAGCAATAAATGTTTTTTTGAAATGTATGATATTTTAACAAAAAGAAGAGAGAGGTTGTTTGAGTACACAATAAAGACGAATGCAGTAAAAGATGATTATATGGGAGAATCGCTTTCTAATAATTATTTAATGTACTATTTGGAAGAGGATAACCTCTATACCTTTATTAAATATGATATAAATACAAAGGTGTCTAAAAGCTATGAAATATCGCTAAAAGAAAATGCAAACGATATTGATGCCTACTTTGAGAAAGCAGAGATTTCTAGTGATGGAAAAACAATCTGGGCTATAAAAGTAAAGGAAGATTCTAATAAGTCAAAATCAACAGAAAAAAATCTGTGTAAAATAGATCTGAATAAAAAGGACGTGGTTCCTGAGTATGTAACATCAGATGTGGATGCTTATACAATAACATCTGATGACAGATATATTATATATGAAAAAAGTTCAGAAACTAACAAAGATACAAGAGAGCTTGTTTGTTTGGATGCATTATCGGAAAAAGAGTACCTAATAGATGCTGAAATTATTGATAAAGGGTATGATTTATCGCCTTCGGGCACTAAAATCGCTTATTTAGTAAAAGATAGGGATATTGCTAAGCTATATATCAAAGATATTGGTGATAAAAATTCAGAAGGAAGGCTTATATATTCATTTTCTGATTTTAACAGATTGGATTGTATAGATTTTGGTAGTGATAATAAATCAGTATTTATTTCCTATCTTCCTAATGAGACAAAAAAAGAAGGTGCATATCAGATGTGTTTAATAAAGCTTTAGAAATTTTACAATGTACATACATTCTTATCATGTTCTTATTACATTCAAATGGTATAGTTTATTTAAGGGATTGCATTTAGTTTAAAATCCTATCTAAATAGTTTGTGCCAAATTATATTTTGAATGGAGATATAGTATATGGAAAAGATAAAAGTATTTATTGTAGAAGATGATAAGGAGTATATTTCCTCAATAAGGTATTTCATAAGATGTAGAAAAGATATTACAATTGATGCTGTTGCTGTATCAAAGGAAGAAGCTGTAGAAAGGGCTTTGATTGAAACCTTTGATATCATGATAATAAATATGAATTTATGTGATGAAATATATGACGGTGCATATCAAGTATGGGAAATTCTTAAAAGGATTAAAACAAAAATTATAATGATTATCCCAATAGATGATGATGCTCTTATGTTTGAGTGTTTAAAAGCGGGTGCTATAGAGTGTGTTAAGGCATCTGAGCTTAAAATTCTTCCAGATATTATACGTTTGGTATATAATAGAAAAACACCACTTGAAATATTGTTTAATAAGTACATATGCCTTATAGAAGAGAATATTTTAAAGGACTTAACGCCTTCGGAGAAAGAGTTGTTTAATTATAGAAAGCAAGGTTTCAGCATAAAATGTATTTCAGAAAAGTTACAAAAGACTGAGAGAACTTTAAAAAATCAATCAGGTAGAATCTTTAAAAAATTAGGAGTTAATAATTTTAACGAAGCTTTATCCAAAATAAATCAAATTGCATTAAAATAATAAATCTGTATGTATGTTTAATAAGGTAATTTTAAAAAAATTTCTAATTTGTTTATTTTTCGTTTATAAAAAATTAATGTGCTAAACATGAAAAATATTGCTTGTTCTAATGACTTTAAAGCAAAATTAGTATATAATATATATATTGCTAAATGAATGTATCTAATTTTACATTAAACAGTTTCAATTTCAAAATATTTTCTTAATCAAGCTTTTTACGCACTAAAAATCTAAATTATCCAAGGAGAGTGAGGCCAAATGACACTTACAGAAAAAATAGAAAAATTTCTAATGGAAATGGACACAAATTATGACTTAATTTCAGAAAATACCTGGTTGGTAGATGATGAAAATGATGGAATTAATGGCATTATAATAAGATATGAGGATCCCGTTGTTCTCTTTAGAGTAAAAGCGATGACCTTACCAAAATCAAATAAAGAAGCATTCTTAACAAAAATACTAGAACTGAATGCAACTGATATGCTCTATGGTGCATATGCCCTAGAGGGAGATAATGTTGTCATTATAAATACATTAGCAGCTGAAAATCTTGATTTTAATGAATTCCAGTCAACTATAGAAAGCATATCGCTCTCATTGATTGAACATTACAAAGTATTGCAACAATTCATTGAAAAGGGGGATAAGTAATATGGGAATATTTGATAGAATCAAAAGTATCGTAAAATCAAACGTTAATGACGCAATAAGCAAAGCTGAAGATCCTAAGAAAATGCTTAACCAATTAATCTATGATATGGAAGAGCAGTATAATAAGGCTAAAATAGAAGTTGCTCAAGCCATATCTGATGAAAAGAAACTTAAAATTCAATATGAACAAGAAAAAGGCAAAATGGATATGTGGTCTAAACGTGCTGAACTCGCTGTACAAAAGGGTGATGACAAATTAGCACTAGATGCCCTCTCAAGAAAAAAAGAATATGAGCAATTATCTACTCAATATGAACAACAGTGGAATGCTCAAAAACAAGCAACTGACGCTTTAAAGACTCGTCTTAGAGAGCTTTCCAATAAAATAGAAGAAGCAAAGCGCAAAAAGAATTTGCTTATTGCTAGACAAAAACGTGCCGAAGCACAAAAATCCATTCAAAGAACAATGGGTAGCCTGAATGATAATAGTGCATTTGATACCTTTAGTCGTATGGAAGAAAAGGTTACTAATATAGAAACTCAAGCTCAAGCAGAAACTGAGCTCAACAATGACCTTGCAACAGATGGTCTTGATAAAAAGTTTGAAGAGCTTGAAAATGACAGTCCTGAACTAAACGACGAACTTGCAGCTCTAAAAGCAAAAATGAATAAGGGCGAATAGTAGATAGACTTTGTGATTGTCAAAAATCAAGCAAATTATAACTATTCTAAATGTTTATTAGTATAAACGATGGGGCTTAAAGCCCCATCGTTTTGCTATTTCAAAAATGTTTTTCATTTTCACTATTTCACAACGGGTGTATTTAATCATCGCGGACCATATTATTCCAATAACTAAAGCTCCGAGGCTAAGAGAATGTATAACTTGCTACGGGTCGAATCAAAACTCGCTACTAAGAAGAAAAGTGATTCGACTAATCCTTCGCTTCGTTAACATTCTCTAAGCCTCTACGCAGATGTCATTTCCATAATATGCCTCACGATTAAAATATGCACCCATTTCACAAAACAGGGCTTGACATTATTTTAATTCTGTCTTAAAATAGCATTACGTCTTTTTTAGACGTGAGGTAAATTTAGTTTACAAATGTAGGGATATAGCCAAGTCGGTAAGGCACCAGACTTTGACTCTGGCATTTCGTAGGTTCGAGTCCTGCTATCCCTGCCATACGGGCCATTAGCTCAGTTGGCAGAGCACTTGACTTTTAATCAAGGTGTCCCGCGTTCGAGTCGCGGATGGCTCACCAGAACTTTTTAAAACGTGTATTTCAACACAAATGAAATACACGTTTTTTATTTTACCTCTTTTTAGCAAAGTGATCGAAGTAAAATCCCTATTATAAAATGGATATTACATAATTTATTACAAAAAAACAGGCAGCAACATTATTGCTATCCTGCTCTTCTATAAACACTAAAGTGAGCTACCCAATATTAAAAAATAAAATCAATTTCTAAAAGTCTCAAATCTTTATAAATAAAAAATTTGGTAATTATAACCTTTTAAATTATTGTTTTTTAATGACGTTTTTAAAGCATACGATACTAAAGTTGCTATATCACAAATCCCCCACTATTTTTAATTAATATTTGTATGTAAACTGACCTGAAAGTTTTTTATATCGGATACCATCTTTATAGACAAGTACAAAAACATCGCAAACGCTATTATAATAGCTAACAAGCTAATTTGGGTTATAGCTTTTCTTATATTACCTATCTGACCTGTAGCGATTTTCTCCTCAACACCTACGCCCCACATACCTATTGTCTTTCCGCTACTACTATTAAGTGGTACATACCTCACAAAGCTCTCTTTACCAGCAACAATAGTCTTTCCGCTATATTCCTTCCCTTGTTTTAAAACAATATCCGTAATTTCCTTAGGTGCTTTGATACCAGTAGTCATTGTTCCATCCTCATTTAGGGCATTTGTTGAAATACTTGTTTCCCCTCTATAAACAGCTGAAAAATATCCTTCTCCAAAATTTATTATATCCAGCATCACAGAATTTTTATTTAAATAGCTTTTCCCTTTATACATATTATAGCCCTTAATTGACCAATCCCCTTTATAAGTCTCATCAAATAGTAAATATCCTAACTTGGCGTTTGTATCCAGCCTATATTCCATATTATCTGCTTCAATGTTGTTGACAACATTTCCAATTGTATACCCCTGTATAGTAAACCATATAACAAAAAATATTCCAATGAGTAGAAAAGACATCCCAAAAACCCTATTTTGCGTCTTATTATTACTCTTATTGTTTCCAATAAATGAAACTTTGAGAGTATCAATATCACTAAGAAATTTTTTTGTATAAAGCAATAGTATTATGCACCCTATTATACCGCAAAGTATTGAAATAACAACAATCGAAGCTCTCATAGCCAATATTTGCACACCCTGATTGCCAAGACTTGCTTTTGGAACAGCAACAGACCATATCCCTAAAATATTTTCATCCTTATCTCGTATAGGTGAATATTTTACGATGTAACTTTTTCCATCGATCTCTTCTGTCTCTTCATAAGAAACGCCTCTTCCAATAACTTTTAAAACCACATTATCAGATACACTTTGTCCTAATACTCTTCTTCCATCAGTGTCCATCAAACTTGTAGACACCCTTTCACCAGCAGAATATACACTAGCAAAAGCACCTGTTTTTTCTTTTATTTTGTCTAGTATCTCATAGGTCTTACTTGCCATACTATCCCCTAAATACAGCTCACCATCCTTTACATTCCATTGGCCTAAATGTTTACTTCTTAAAATTTGAAGTCCCATGTCTGAAATATTTTCTACATTTGCCTCTATGCTGTTATCTATTAAGTCATTAACCTTATTGTCTGTAACAAAATATATAGTGGCTGTAAACAACGCTATAAGCACAATAGATATTCTCAGCAACTTACCTTTTAACATAACCTTTTTCTTCATAATGCATCTCCCCTTGACGTCTTTATATATTTTTATAAATTTTGTAAAATAAATCATCAAAATAATACTACATCATTTAACAAGAATTTTCAATATTTTATCAATAAAATCGCTATCATTTTCCATAAAAATCCATGCAATTGCTTTGAGGCAAAATCAAAAAAAATAACTGATCAATTGGAGTTTCAAAAAATTTGATAGCATTTTTTGCGAAGAAAAATAATGTATCTATGCTTGGAAGCTTAAAAGCTTTCATAATGGGCTTTGTACCAGAAATATTGAATATGTATTTTTTTGAAACTCCCTAAGACTTTAATTAATGTCAAATATAGCTGTACAATTTTAAAATATCCGCTATTATTTAATCACGATGAGTTCTTAAGCAAATTAATTAGCTATACTAAAAAATACTATATTTTTAGAGAAATAATATGCGTCTGCCTATAAACTATAAAAGCCAAAACACATACTGTAATAAAATCTTGACCTTTATATAAAATAAACTAAGGAGCACTTGTCATATGTAAACAGGCAAGCGCTCCTTAATTTTTTACTTATCCATTTCGGTTTAAAAAAATTGATTTGGAGGGATTTGTTACTTTACTATTTTATAGTTTATTTTTTGTAACATCCTAAATTAAGTTATTCTGCTGGAAACTTATTTATTATAGCAAGCAAACGCTGTCTCATATAAGCAAAATCTATGGCATTAACAGCTCCGCTTGCATCAACATCTGCAGCAGATATATTAATCTCATCTACTTCTTTCATTCCAAGCAAATACATTCTTACAAGACCGAAATCTATGGAATTGAAATTACCATCATTATTTGCATCACCATATACAAAACTATTAGTAGGTGTTGGTGTCGGTACAGGTGTTGCTGTCCCTTGCCTGAAAACTGCTGTTATACTTATATCTCCTGTATGTGTAAAGGTTACGGTATCTGAACTTCCTGTGACACCTTCCCAGTGGTCGAATACATAACCTTCTTGAGGTATTGCACTTACTGTCACTGGTATACCTGTAAAATAACTTCCAGTCCATTGACTTGAATTTGAAACACTTGGAGTATTTGAGTTTATATCAATTGTATTTATTCTTACATATCCCTTAGTTGAATCTGTTTTCAGAGTAATATTAGCTGTTCCATTAACACCATTACTGCTGAACTTGTTTAATATATATTGTTTTATATTTGCTGGACGTTCTTTAGCAAAATCCTTCATATGCTGAACATCTTGACTCCATGTTGTAGAACTATCGTCATCATTACCTCCCCAATCACCCCCGAAGTCCCATCCAAAGTCTCCTCCTGCGTTCCATTCGTTGTTTCCTGGAACAACTGGATTTTCTGAATTAACCGGACTTGCTTGGTTTGTATTGTCCTGTGCTTCTGTAGCAGTCAATTTTAAATACTGCCAACGATTAGTATGTTCTAATACTTCAGGTGAAAGAACGCTTTCAAATTCACTGATAATATTAATTACCCGTTCAGAAACAAAGGATGTATTCAACTGATCTGCAAAACAGTTTATAAACTTGTTCCTAAACTCCTCATTTTGAAGCAGTGTTCTAAATAAGTAAGTAGTTTCTTCAGAATTTGACCATCCTTCCATTACATCGCCTGTTGCATATTGTAATGTATCATGTGTAGAAGGCTTTCCATACAATCCAAAGCCAAAATCAGTATCTTTAAGTAACCATCTCCACCTGCCATCCTGACCATATGGAGCTTCTGGATGATATTGCCCATCGTCTGTATTATATCTCCAAACAGCCATGTTATTTCCAGGCCAATCTGTATTGTCAAAGAAAATCTCTGCAACATAATAATTTATATAATTTTCTATATCAATCTTTGTTTTAATATACTCATAGGTGCTCTGTTGCGTAATAGAGTTTGATTTAAGGTAGTTAATAACTTCATTCTCATATTTAATCAAGTCTTCAGATTTGCTTTCCTCAGTGCCAACATCACCTCCACCAAATCCGCCAAATCCACCACCAAAATTTTTAGCAGATGCAATATCAGTTATTACAACCTTATCATCATCAAGTTTGTAGTGTGAACTAAGATATTCTTTGTCATAACGTTCACGAATATAATAAACGCCCCAATACTCTCCATCTAGGAACAATATTACAGGTCTTGACGCTTGTGTTTCCAACCCTTTTATATGAGATACCAAACTTTGTGACATTGCATCTCTCATATATCCAAAAGCCCAGTCATTACCTGCATTTCTTAAAATCAAGCGTTCGAAACTTTTTAATTTTTTCCCGTTACCTTTTTTAGTTAGGTCCGGGAATATTTCGTATTTAAATTCACCCTTATCACCATTCTCACCATCAGCATACACCCTGAACGACTTCTGTGGATATTTTCTAGTATATCCTCCATGAAGTCTAAGACCAATATTTTGTGAAAATCCAAGTTCTCCGTCATTTTCAAAGAACTCGATGTGTGCAGGTCTCTCCCATTCTTCTCCACTTTTCTCGCAATTTGTACTGGTATAAATACCTGTAGATGGGTCAAACAAATTATCATATTCAGTTACAACTGAAACTATAGGCAACGTATATCTTGACTTTATTCCATTATCTACAAAATATGAATGTGTTACAACATTACTCCTTACTCCATCATTATTTATAACAACTGCTTTCAATGTAGTACATTTGAAAACCTCGCCATTTGGTGCTTTCCATGGATTCTGATAATCTGCTGACACATCTTGAACCATTGAAAGTACATTTTGTTCACCGGCTCTGCTTTGAATTCTTATGCTACTGTTGTACTGAAAAGTTCCAGAAGCTCCGGGAATAGGATCTGAACAATCAGTTGTATAGTAAATATTTGCTTGTGATTCCTCTGATGTAATCTGTAAATCAAAGGCTTGGGTATATAATCCACCTTCTTTAGAAAAAACAGGTTCTCTAAGAAGTATAGTTCCATTTGAATTCGCTGATGATGGTGTTGATTTTGTAAACAATTTATATTCCGAGGAACCGTCAGTCATACGTCCAAAAGACTGGTCATCCGCAAGATTTGAATATGTAACTGAATCAACAACTGTACCATTAGGTGCTCTCAACTCAACATTCTCTCCTGATGAACTCAGTTTAAAGTTTGTATGAAACTGCCCATCTCTTGCCACTTTATCCTTGTCAGAAGCCCAAATAAGCAAATATCCATTTGCTCCAATAGTCCCTTGAGGAAATGTCCATGTTGCTTCTGAATCAGATAATGTATAACCTGTCAAGTTAATCGCCTGTGAGCTAGGATTATAAAGTTCTATCCAATCTGAGTATGCTCCTCCCTTATCTCCCTTATCTGGATCTTCTACGTCACCATCTCTAATAGTTTGAGAATTAGCTGCCATAATTTCATTAATAAATATGGACTGCTCACCTTCTGCCGAAGCAACTAAAAATCCTGTCGGTAGCATTATGGACAACGACATAGTAATAGAAAAGAAAACTGCTAAAGCCTTTTTCACAATACCTCTCCCCTTTTTTGTAAAATTGTATATTTATGTAAACAAACTCCGATTTTATTAGTTGCTATTATAAAGCACAATTAATAAAACATAAATCACAAGCCTGTTTAGAACATAGTAACATACCTCGCCATAGTCGCAAGAATTCAGTATCATAGAGTTAAGTATTCTCCCCTCTAAGCTTTGCTATGAGTTTTTAAAATAAAAAAATCACACAGAAACAAACTTTTTAGAAGAATAATATACATAACAATTATAGTTTACTTTCTCTTTTGTTGAATTGCAAATCTATTAAACCTAATGCTACATTAATTGCAATGAATTGATTTTAAGATATTACATATTGATAAAATTATATTTATTTAATAGATAGTACCATTATATTATACAAAACTTAATTTAAACTTAAACGTCCAATATTTTATTTAGGCTATTTTAAATAACTGATCAACTGGATTCCAATAGTATCTATATAATGCGGTTTCAAAAAATATCCTCTACAATATTCAAGTTACAAATTCCCTCAAATCAAATTTTTTTGAAACTGCAATTGACCAGTTATTTTTTACTTTTATAGTCATCTGTATATTATTTGTCGAAAATAAAAATTAAATTATGTTAAATGTTTTCGAGAAATATAAGTAAAAACCCGCAACTTTTAGCTTAAGGTGCGGGTTACTTAGAATGCCTTTTATTTATATATATTAATTTTCCTATTTATTTAGTTTTGTCCTAGAAGCCTCGCTCTCATCAATGCAAAATCTAGGGAATTTTGAGCTCCGTCATCATTCATATCTGCAGCCTCATCCCAGAACTGATATTTGTCCACATTCATACCTAACAAAATCATTCTGAAAGTTCCAAAATCAATTGAATTAAAAGTACCATCACCATTAACATCACCTTCAACAACCGCTGTTGGCGTTGGCGTAGCTGTTGGCGTTGGCGTGTGAGTCGCTCTACATTTGTCAAAAAAATCAAAAACATCAGGTAATACCAGAGGCACCATGCCCGGATGGTCTGCATTTACTTCTTTGTATTCGTTTTTATACCCTTTATTGCTCATCCATGTGTCTAATGACCTGCTTGAACTTAATGATGGAGCCTGTGTTCCTTCAGTTATAAATATAGGGGTATCTTGTACATTATCCCATGGATAGCCCGTTTCCTGCACAAACGGTCCCGACATAGGTGCTAGAGCTGTCCAGTATTCGGAGTATTTACCACCAATATACCATGTGCCTCCACTTCCCATCGAGTGGCCAGTAAGAAATATCGAATCTGTATCAATCGGATATTCATTTAATACTATTTCCAATACGTTGATTACATCTTTTTCACTGAGTTGATTTGTACGCTCGCTGTCCGCTGTAACTTGAGACATGAGTTTTGCCGCTTCATCTGGTTTGCCGAAAGGAGCCGAGAGTCTCAGGAAGTTTCCATATGCACCGGTATGCCCCATAGGCGATACCAATATGTATCCGTGCTGCATAGCAAGATTAATCATTTGATTGTTGTTCTGAACCAAATATGAACTCTCGTCATTTCCAGCTCCATGCAGGAACATGACCAACGGCAACTTTGATTTGCCATCCCAATTGGTTGGAACACATAGCCGATAGCGTTCCATAGTATTAGCCTCAGAAAAATAGTAAGTCCTATTCTGATCACCCTTCGCCTGCCACTGTGAAGAATTTGGATTGGCAATTGACTTTGCAAGAGCCCGAGACGAGACCATCACTTCCTCTGCATTGAGTGTTGTGCCAAAAGAAATTGGTCTCTCACTCGCAGCATGAATATATGGAGTTGCAAACATCACTGATAATGTTATTACCAGTGCTAATACAGAAAATAATTCTCTCTTCAAAATTATACCTCCTCAAAATTATTATTTTAGGACATTCATTGGTTGTACACTTCAATTATTTCACTAATTATACTATTCGTAAACAAATATTTTTTAGGCAGAAATTTAAAACAAATAAACAACTGATTTCTACATCTACACTGTTTTTTGATTTCAATTTTATATAGCATTTTACACTTTCACTCCTCAATCCTCAGCCGTTCTACTACACTCTGTTTTCCTACTCCCACAAATGCAAGATACGGAATTAATGCCGATAAAACAAGCAGTACAGGATATGCAACAAGCAGTGGCAGAATATAGTTTTTTATTTTGGATTGTGGGCATAGCTCACTTTATGTTTAATACAAAGAAAATAATTCCTTGCAGATCATTACTCTTTTTTTGCAGCTACCTTTGGGATATGATATACTAAATTGCAGATATAGTATTAAACAAACATTCTGTAATCAATTTAAATATACAGAATATTTAATTGTCCTTTGAAGAATGGATGGTGTTCTTAGTGAAAAAATTTAATGTAACTGGAATATGTGTTAATAACAAACACTATATGGTTGATATAAGCGAAAAATTATCAAAAATAACAACTATGATTGATTATGGGGATTATTTCACTATCAACAAAGGTAGACAATATGGTAAGACAACAACATTATCTCTATTAAGGAAAGAATTAAAATCAAAATATATAGTTATTTCTATTAGTTTTGAAGGTTTAGGTAGTGCTTTTGAAACAGAAGAAAATTTCTGTGTTTCATTTTTAGAAATGGTACAGTTATCTTTGGAAAGATCAAAAATTTCTGAAGAGTATTCTTCCATGTGGCTAGATAAAAACGTGGTAAATTTTCAGAGTTTGTCCCGTCATATCACAAAAATGTGTAAGGATAAAAAGGTTGTGCTTCTAATAGATGAAGTTGATAAAGCATGCAATTACACAAATTTTCTAAATTTTTTAGGAATTTTAAGAAAAAAGTTTTTAGATAGAAATGACGAATTAGATTATACCTTTCAGAGTGTAGTATTAGCAGGGGTACATGATATAAAGAATATAAAGTCTTCAATGGTTACAAAAGGTTTTTATGAAATCAATTATGGAGAAGGGAAATACAATTCTCCTTGGAATATTGCAGAAGATTTTTTGGTTGATATGAGTTTTAATCCAAAAGAAATATCCACAATGCTTGTTGAGTATGAAAAAGATCATAATACTGGAATGGATATAACTAATATTTCAAAGGAAATTTATAACTATACTTCAGGATATCCATTTTTGGTAAGTAAAATATGCAAGATAATTGACGAGCGATTAAATAAAGACTGGACTTTATTTGGTATAAAAACAGCAATAAAATTAATGCTTAAAGAACCAAATACTCTTTTTAAAGACATTGCAAAAACTTTAGAAAATGATAAAGATTTGTACAACTTCCTATATGACTTGGTGATAGTAGGTGAACAAAAGACCTTTTCAACTGTTAATAACATAATTGAGTTTGGAGTAATGTATGGTTATCTAGACGAAGTTAATGAAAGACCTGTTATTTCAAATCGAATATTTGAACTTCTTTTGGTTAATTATTTTATTACAAAAGATGAAAATGACAAGGCCAAGAAAAAAATTAATGGTGTACTGTATTATGAAGTAGTAAGTAACGAAAACTTTAATATGGAGCTTTGTATTTCGAAGTTTGCAGAACACTATAAAGAAGTATTTGATACAAATAATAAAAAAGATGAGGAGTTTTTGAAAAAACATGGAAGAATGGTATTTTTGACATATTTAAAACCACTTCTTAATGGGAAAGGTTTCTATCATATTGAAAGTCAGTTTACGGATTTACGTCGTATGTACATAGTTGTAGATTTCAACAAAGAACAGTTTATACTTGAGCTTAAATTGTGGAAAGGTGAGTCTTTACACCAAAAAGCATATAAACAACTATTGAGTTATATGGATAGTAAAAATTCAAATACTGGGTATTTACTAACCTTTGATTTTAGAAAAGAAAAAAATAAAACCCCTAAAGCAGAATGGGTAGAAATTGATGGCAAAAAAATATTTGATGTTATAATATAAGATTACAAAACCATTAACAAAATGGAGCTAGCAATAAATATAGATAGCTCCATTTTGATATTGTTAAAGTATTTAACTCATTATCATAAGAGCTAATTTGGTATTTCTTACGATTTGGCAGAGTTGTTGTTACCACTGTGCCAATTTTATCATAAGTATACTTTGTAATATTACCATTTCATCAATATATTCAAACTTTTCATATAAACAAAACTATTACCAATAAAGCAGCAATAATTAAAGGAAATCACACTATTTTATAGAAATACAAGAAGTGTAATAATCATATAAAAGTTGGAGACTATAATGGACAATAAATTTAAATTACCTTTTGGAATATATGAACAGGTACTAAACCACTTAATTGCAAATAAAATAAGTTTAAATTCTGAGGATGAGGCAGTATTAGAAAACATTGATGAGGAAGAATCCTCAAAGATACTTTCCCAATATATATCCGAAGTTGTAGAAAAAGGTCTATCAAACATTAAGGATAGTGGTGGGGGAATCCAAAAACAAATCCAATTGTGTAATGGCCTCATACAAGTTATTGTACATATGACCGAAAGCAATCATTATAATAATCTTTCCATAGACAATCAGGCTAAGTTGCTGGTAGCCTTGTTAAATAAGAAAAATAACATATATTCTGTAAATAAAAAAGTGGATATAGTAAGACCTAAAACATCTATTGCCCAAAGCTCATTATTCACAGGAGCATTGCATGAACCAAGCATGTTCACTGAGCTGAAAAAAGAAATATTATCTTGCGACAAAATAGACATGTTAGTTTCTTTTATCAAATGGAGCGGTTTAAGGCTTATCATTGACGAACTAAAAGAGTTTACAACTAGAGGAAAATTGAGAATCATCACAACTTCTTATATGGGAGCAACAGATGTAAAAGCAATAGATGAACTGTCGAAGCTTCAAAACACCCAAATAAAAATCAGCTATGATACCAAAAGAACAAGACTGCATGCAAAAACCTATGTCTTTTATAGACATTCTGGCTTTACCACTGCATATGTAGGATCATCTAATTTATCAAATGCTGCAATTTCAAGCGGTCTTGAATGGAATGTTAAAATAACAGAAAAAGATTTGCCTGAAGCTGTAAATAAGATAAATGCAACTATCGAAAGTTATTGGAATTCAGATGAATTTGTATCATACTCACATGATGAAAAAATAAGGTTTGAGAAAGCAATTAAAGCAGAAAGAAATAGTGGTGAAAAAACTTCCATGTTTAGGTTCGACATTCATCCTTATCCATATCAATTAGAAATACTTGAAAAGCTCCAAGCAGAAAGAAAAGTTAAAGGAAACCATCGTAACCTTGTTGTTGCAGCAACGGGCACAGGAAAAACCGTAATTTCCGCTTTTGATTATAAATACTTTACAACAGAAAATAAAGGCAAGCCCTGTAGACTACTATTTATAGCACATAGAAAAGAAATACTTGAACAAAGTAGGTATTGCTTTAGATCTATATTAAATGATTCAAATTTTGGCGAATTATATGTGGGTGATTTTACTCCTGAAAGTATTGATCATTTGTTTATTTCAGTTCAGACCTTCAACTCAAAGGAATTTTACAAACACACTACTAGAGACTTATATGATTATATAATAGTTGATGAGTTTCACCATACTGCTGCACCAACATACCAAAGTTTGTTAAACTACTATAGACCAAAAATTTTGCTGGGCTTGACAGCAACTCCAGAAAGAATGGATGGAAAAAGTGTTATAGAATACTTCGACAATAGGATAGCCGCTGAAATAAGACTACCGGAAGCAATTGACAGAAAACTACTTTGTCCATTTCACTATTTTGGAGTAACAGATAATGTGGATCTTAAGTCCATTCGTTGGAGTAGAAACGGATATGATAAAATTGAATTGAGTAATATATTAACTGGAAACGATATCAGAGCAAAACTCACTATAGATGCACTATACAAGTACTGCACTGATGTAAATGAAATCAAAGGATTAGGTTTTTGTGTATCTGTTGCCCATGCACAATACATGAGTGAAATATTTAACCAATTTAATATATCCTCTATATATTTGACTGGGTTTTCAGATAAAAAAGACAGAGAATTAGCAAAAGTAAAACTAACAAAGGGTGAAATAAGGTTTATATTTGTTGTTGATTTGTACAATGAAGGCGTTGATATCCCAGAGGTAAACACTATTTTGTTTCTTAGACCAACTGAGAGTTTAACAGTGTTCCTACAACAGTTAGGAAGAGGTTTAAGACTTTCAGAAAATAAAGAATGTCTTACCGTACTTGACTTTATAGGGCAAGCAAATGCAAAGTATAATTTTGAAGATAAGTTTAAAGCTTTATTATCAAATACAACAAGAGGTGTTCAAAAGGAGGTAAAAGAAGGCTTTATATCACTTCCAAAAGGTTGCTTTATTCAATTAGAAAAAGTCGCAAAGCAAAACATTCTTGAAAACATCAAAAATTCAATTGGGTATAGAACAAATCTTATTTCAAGAATTGCCACTTTTGAAGAAGACTCAGGTAAAAAGCTTACATTGGCAAATTTCATAAAGTTTTATAACCTTGATATGAAAAAAATATATAAAAAAGACACCTTTTCAAGATTGTGTGTATCTGCAAATGCAGCAAAGGATTTTAAAGAACCGGATGAGGAACTTTTGAAAAAAGCATTTATAAAGCTGTGTGCAATTGATTCAAGGCGGTGGATAGATTTTTTGCTTAATACAATTTCTAATATTGAATCCATCAAATGGGATTGTTTATCAACAGGAGAAAAGAAATACATAGCAATGTTCTTCTATACAATTTATCAAAAAGATCCTAAAATGTGCGGATTTAATAGCTATCTTGAAGGAATTTCTAGGTTAAAAAACAATGCAACACTTTTTAATGAGCTTATTGAAATTCTACATATATCAAAAGAAAAAATTGATTTTATCGACGAACCTGTGCAACTTGATTTTGAAAATGTATTGGACCTTCATTGTTCTTATACAAGAGATCAAATTTTAGTAGCCTTTGATTTTATGAAACCTAGTACAGTACGTGAAGGTGTGAAATATTTGTCGAACAAGAACATAGACATATTTTTCATTACTCTAAATAAGTCGGACAAAGATTATTCACCAACTACTATGTACAATGATTACTCTGAAAATGAATACTTATTTCATTGGCAAAGTCAAAGTACAACCAGCGAAACGTCAAAAACCGGTCAAAGATACATTAATCACAAAAAGCTAGGAAGCAAGGTAATGCTCTTTGTAAGGGAGTATAAAAAGGATACAACAGGAGCTTTGCCATATACATTTTTAGGATTGGCTGATTATGTAAATCACAATGGAAGTTACCCTATGAATATTTTATGGAAATTGCACAAGCCAATCCCTGCTAGGTATTTAAAAAAGACAAATAAATTGATTGTAGGGTGACTTAAAACTTCCTTTTAGAATAATACTCCTCTAACTTACTATCACAATGGTTAATTATCCATTCAATCTCCTTCCTAGTCAGTTTCTTAAAAATATGCCTATTAAACTCAACATACTCAATTTCTCTACATCGCTTTATAAAACGCATATCCTCAAATCTTTTAAATGGATTTGCAAAAATATTTTTCTCTACATTCTTTCTTGTAAAATTGTCTTTGCTGAAAATACTGGATTTTTTCTCAACGATAAGTCCTCGCTCTTTTCTATCAGTATAAAAATCAATAAAGAAATCAACAATATCCTCAACTCTAACCCTGCCATTTTCATCTACATGGTCAAACATTGCCTTTATAAGAACCGGTTTATAAGAATAACTCATATCCATTGTCTTAATCATTTTTATAAATTTCTCTTTCATATTTGCAGCAGTAATAATATCCCATCCAAATTGCTTTGCATAATTTGTAACGGTGTCCTCTTTAAAATACTTAAAACTTCTTTTATCACCATATGGCACTTCAAAATCCGGATGAATTTTTTCTTCTCGTATATATCGTTCAACAGTTTCAGCCTGTACATCTACCATCCTGACAAACTCCAACTGAGAAATCATATCCTTAACTTCATCCTGCCAATTGAAAAGGTCAATTAGTTCGTAATCTGTAGCATCTACAGGGAAATCTAAATAAGCCGATGGTTTTTCACCTTTTGTATATAAATCCTTTTCCATCTGCCATTTGTTTTGAGGTGCCAATACATAATTACCGGCTCTGTATTCCTTTATATTTAACATGCGATGAATAGAAATAGGCATATTGAACATATTGGCATTATCTATAAAGTCAAATACCATTAAATAGTCCTTTCCTTTATGCTTTCTCATTCCTCTACCTAATTGTTGGATATAAAGAGTTTTTGACATCGTTGGCCTTGCCATAAACAATACTTGAGTCTTAGGACTATCCCAACCTTCGTTTAGCAAATCACACGCGCACAAAACCTCAATTTCTCCATTCTCATATTTCTCAAGTATGCGCTTTCTCTGTGAAGTCCTAGTTGTTCCGGAAACCGCTTCACATATAATATTATTACTTCTAAATATTTCTGCAATTTCTTCAGCATGTGAAACCGATGCACAAAAAACAACAGTCTTTTTATTTTTTACATACTTTAAATATGTATCAACTATAAGTTTATTTCTTTCAGGTACAAATAGTTTGCTCTCTAAATCTTGAGAATTATATTTGATTCCATTTATCCTTACCGTTGTCAAATCAACATTTGTTTTAACCCTTATACACCTTATAGGAACAAGTTCCTCAGTTTCTACAGCAGTTTGCAAATCGAGTTTATGTGCAACGTTCTTAAAAACTTCAAGCAAATCTTCTCCGTCTGTTCTATCTGGTGTAGCAGTCAATCCTAGAGTAAATTGAGGTTTGAAATACCCTAAAATTTTTCTATATGTGCTAGCTGTCCCATGATGACACTCATCAATTATTATATAACCAAAATCATCAGGTTTAAATTCTTCTATGTTTTGTACAACGCTTTGTATACTACCACAAACCACATAGGAATCCTTATCCTTTTCCTCAGCAACAAATAAACCTGTAGATGCTTCATCCCACAACTTTATGAAAGTCTTTTGTGCTTGCGTTATAAGTTCTTTTGTGTGTGCAAGAAATAACGTTCTTTTCCCTAGACGTTTAGCATCACTAACAGCAGTTACAGTCTTTCCAGTTCCAGTAGCATGGTATAGTAATGCCATACTATCTTTCCTTTCCCTCATTTGTTGAAGACTTTCGAGAGCAGCTTGCTGGTGTTCTTTTAACTCTAGAATCTCACCTTTTTGTTTTGGTAAATTATCTTCCAAAAAACGCAATAGAGTCATATCACTTAGAAATGTCTTTAGTTCATCTTTAACTTTTTCTGGTTGACTTTTCAACTGATTATAAGCCCATCGGTAAACTTTCCAATTGTTATATACAAGGCTGTTTTGTTTTAACAAATCATCATAATACTTATTACTTGATATCTTGCTGGGATTATGATATTTTTCTCCGTCTATCTCAATTGCAATACGCATTTCATCATTTTCGAGAGCAAAATCAATAAATCTTCTATTCCCATATATATCTACAAAAGGATACTGAATAAAAAGATACTGGGACTTATCCGGTCCAAAAACATCACAAAACAATTCAACAAATAAATCTTCAGCAATACTTCCAAGTCCAGCATATTTTTTTACTCCCTCAGTCATAACTCCCAACCCCTAATCTTGTACATATTATCAAAAACATTTTAATTTATTTTTATTTAAAAATTGAATAGCTATATTTCTCAAAAAAACTTTTTACATTATTTAATTTTTATTTTTTAGAAATAAGGTGATTCCAAAAAAATAACTGGTCAACTGCGGTTTCAAAAAATCTAGATTGATGGGATTTGTGACCGAAATATTTTATAGGTTATTTTTTGAAACCGCCTAATATACATCTAACTATAAAAATAAAAAGATATATTGTAATAAACTTTTTGACTTTTATATATTAAGAAAATATCACCAATCTTAATCTATAACTTCCTTTAGCAATAGTCGTTCCTTAAATGCTCCTCTTTTTTCAACCTTCTCTATGCGAATTTTTTCAAACTCGGTTATACTGACTTTTTTGAAATCCAAAATCGCATAAACAACTTCAACTAAATCTGCTAATTCTTCCACACTACCACTTTCTGCGTATTCTGTAAGTTCCTCTTCTAGTTTTCTATTAAGCTGTTTTATATAATTTTCTTCATCTAGCTTCTCTATAGTAGAGCGTTTTCCACTTTGCTCAATTATTTGTGGGATTTTATCTCTAATTAATTTGTTATACTTTTTCATATTAAACCACCTGTTTTATTTTACATTAGTTAAGCATACAAAACTTATAAAATCATTTTATAGAATTACTGAGCTATTTACAAATGCTATTCAATATTTATAAATTTTTTCATTCTATATAGTATCTTTACATTCTTTATATCTTTTTTCAAGCTTTACCTAAAGTTTAAAAGTTTATTAAAAAACATACCGATATTGTGGTAGTAATGGAAATATATTAATTATAAAGCATCTAGAGTTTTATATATTTTATTAGCTAATACTCTATAAATAATTTCACATTATAAAAGCTGAACAAATAATATTTTTATGCTCAAAAATATTTATACCATTTATCATGAGCATTATGCAATTCTTTTTTCACCCCACTACTTCCTATGATTTAACTATATCACAATTAACAAAAAAAGCTAGTAGCTTAGTTTGAGCACTATTCACTATTTGTACATACCTTTCTTGTCGTTTAGCAAACCTTCTGCAACAAAGTATCTGGATATTCTAGAAAAAAAACTATTATTAGAACGAATTATGGTTTTATTTAAATCTTGTACAAAACTTCCTAATCACCTAATTATAGCGTTTTGATCATCATATAATGTACCATTTACATTGACAGTAATATTGTCTATTGAATTAAATCCGCTTATATTAAGTCCATTAAAAGCATAGTTATCCAATTTTATATTGTTGACTCTTGCGTTAATTAAATATTCTCCATCTTTCATATTAATGTAAGTGTACAACCTATGGTTCTTTGAAGGTGGTGCCACCCTAAAGGTAATAACCGTTGTTTCTTCTATTTTATAAATGTCACCCTGTTTTATGTATTCTCGATATTTAAAGTTTTCCTTGCTGTCTAAAGTATTTGATTCACTATATCCTTCTAAAATTTGCTTAAAATACTTGTGTGTCTTATCCACATTATCACTATTATCATAATGCTCTAACTTCGTCTCTTTTTTATCGTAATCAGTTATTATATCGAGCATGTCCATACCATATATTTTATCATTACCGTTGTGAAGATCTAGGCTCTGATAATTATCGCCGTTACTTGTGTATTGCATATTAGATGTATAGTGAAAAGAGTTTTTAATCTTATTTACTAATTCGTCGTGTTCTTTTGTTGAAGCATCATTATTTTTGTATTGCACTGTTTTTATAGTGCAAACGTATTCACCTAGTGGGTTAAAATAATATCCTGATTTTATAGGATAGTCATGCTCCTGCAAACTCTCATCCGATGCAAATACTGCATTTGGGTAATATTCCTTTCCATAATTTCTATCGCGGGCATTCTCACGGTCGTAACTGTACAACTTTCTCATGGAATTTTTTACTGCCCATGTTATATCAGCAGTATTTTGCTGTGTAAAAGTTCTTTTGTATTGTCCATCTATTTTTGTCCAATTATAGAGTTTATCATCGGTGTCTACATGACACATCCAACGTATTACATCAAATTTGTAGGGATCGCTTGTCCATAACATTTCTCTTTTCCATCCACTGTTTTTCACTTCATCTTTGAAATTTCTCGCTGCCACATTCGGCATCTTTTTTCTTCCGTTATATGTAAATGCTTTTATTTCCCTTGTGTCAGTTCCTGAATTAAAATAAGCTCTAGCAAAAGATGTTTTACTTTCCGATTCTCTTTCGATATCTCCATTTTCCAATTGCTTATAAGTGTATTGATTGTATTTGTATTTTCTTTTGACAGAACCGTCAAAAGACACTTCTCCATTTTTTTGTAGTGGTTCAAAGGGATTTTCGGGATTTATGTATTGTTTTTCTTTTGGATTGTCTTTAAAATCACTTCTTTGCAGAGTAGCATATATTATTGGATTGAGTATTATTTTTTCATTATCTTTATTTACTTCTACATTTGATGTGTAAAAATCATGATAAATGTCTGTAGTCTTATTTTGTATTTCTAATTCTCCTTTAGCATTTCTAATCCAGTGACCTTTGGGCAGTATTAGTTCTGCTGTTATATCCTCCCCATTTATAAGGGGAAATCCTATTTTTCGTGATAATACATTATAGTCTAAATCAAAGTCACCAACATAATTTAATGCCTCCACAACTTTTATCGATTCTTCCGAATCGATGCTGTTGTTATCTTTATAGGTTTCAACTGGTGTAGTTCCTTCAGGATTTATACTAAACTTTATCTTTACATCACTGTCTGGCATTATAAAATCTGCATAAAATACAGATTCTTTTTTATCTACTGGTATATCAATTGTGCCTTCAGAAAGCTGTGATGCGCCTTGATATATCGCTCCATCTTGGAGATTTGCTCCATCAGCTTTTGTGATTTCCCATTTGAAGGGCACATTTTCTATATCTCTTTCAAAAGTTGATTTAACATTCACACAAACTTGTACATTTTGACCTTTTACAGCGCTTGAAGTCAACGATTCAAAATCAGCAGTGAGATCTGATGGATATTCATCTCCATAGAACGTGAATTTTATAGGGTAATTAAATACTATACCTACAGCTCCGCCATTTCTAAAGGTATAATCCCCTATTGAACTCTCACTTGAATTTCTAACTATATCGGTTTTAAAAGTAAATCCATCATACAAAATCCCGTCGGCATTTTTTATTTGTGCAGGTGCTATCAAACCACTTTCTTCAGGTGCTTCTGCATAGGGGTTATCTTTGTCGAAGTAGTTGTCCGTTGCACCTATATTCTTTTTGCTTGCTCTATTGAATATAGAGTATACATTATGTCCATAATCGGGGTCTACTAGAGGTATAGGTACTTTGAATCTATCTCCTACAATTTCGTCATATGAAAAGTCCTCATAAAAATGCAGTTTTGGTTTTGCCTTGAAACATATTTTTCCGCTTTTAAATTCTATGTTTGGCTTATCATAAAATAAATCTGTAATAGGTATACTTATTAAATCTTTCTGAGTTTTCAATCCTGATGAACAAACAACTTTTAATCTTTTACAATCAATTAACCTATTGTACAAATTTGAGTCTAAAGGAATCTGAAATTCAATCTGTTCATTAAGTTTTTGCTCTAGCTTTTCCTCATTGTTCAAGTCGCCTCCTAAATCCTTATCTTTTACAACTAAATTTTTACACTTCCAATATCCGCCACTAAAATGCCACATTTCAATTCTGTTTTCAATATATTCAGTCTCACCTAAATATAAAGTAGAGGGTTTATCATCAACACAATCATATAAAACTTCTATATCTTCTTTTACAGCATTAATATTTGCACAGTTTACATACGATATATAAATGATACCAAACAATAAAAACAAAGCAAATTTTATAATCACACTTTTTCTCATTGTCCTCACCCTCCTTTATTTTTACCACTGGAACATTCTATTAAAATCAAAAGTATCTGTATACTCCTCATAATAATTATCACTTACTCGTCCTTTAGGCACAAAAGCTGTCCATATGTCTGTTCGTTCTTTTCCATATACTATATTTAATATGCCTGTTTTCTCATTTTCAGCATTCTCTACCGATATCACTATATTGTAAAAATCTATTGTATTAATATTTATCAATAATGCTTCTTTTTTAAATTCACCTTCAGATGGAATTTTTGCTCCTGGAAGGCGTGTTAAAGGTGTATAACCAATATTACTTCCATCTTTATCAAAAATCCTTATACCTAAAAACCACTTGTATCCATCTGGAATCTCGGGATAGTCACACTCAATATAATACTTGCCATCCTCCTTAACAAAGGCCAGCTGACTCGCTAACTTAAGCAAAAAGTCCTTGGCCTTCTCAGGTTCTATCCTCCCGTACTCATCGACATCTGTCACATCATTAAACGCTATTCCGTCATAATAACTTACATTACCAGCTTGTGGCTCAGCCGTCGGTAATGGTTCAGGTGATGCGTTTGGATCTAAATTAATATACACAGTCTTTACTTTTTCATCCCAACCAACCTCAGCTCCTAATGCCTCACTCACAAATCTTATAGGAACAAAAGTCCTTGACTCTAACAATAATGCTACAGTATCCATTTGATAACTTTGATTGTTTATTTTATAATCCTTTTTATCAATAGTCAGCACAACTTTTCTACTGTTTAACTCCACAGTCACCTCTTTAGCTTCGCCATTCCAACCAACTTCTGCCCCTAACGCCTCACTTACAAACCTTACCGGCACTTGTGTTCTTCCATTTTCATCTATAAAAGGCTGTGCATCAGGAAAATCAACTTTATCACCATTCACCACCACTCTAAGTGGTATATCTGCACTCACTTGAACCGTTATACACATTGTTATAAATACAAAAAGTATTGCTTTTATCATTTTTCTCATAATATTTCCTCCATTCCATTCTTGTAATTAAATTACACCTAATACTATATAATATAAAAACCCAGTTTAAAACAAAAAATGTTATTTCATCAAGTTTATCGTCACTCTTTAACTATTATTTAACAACTTTCAAATAGTATTAGTGCAAAAAATAAAAAGCAGACTCCTAAATCCTGCTTTATGTTTTACAATGTTTCTATAATTCAATAACCAGTATCATATATATTTTTTCAACAGAAAAAACACCTTTAGAAAAGTACTGTTTCCTTTTATAAGTATTTTTTTACGTCGTCTAACTTCTCTAAATCAAAAATACTATATATTGTAATCTCTAACATCAGTATCTAAATCGCTTTCTTATTAAAATCTTATACAAAACTTGTTAATGACCTATTATAGCATTTTGATCATCATATAATATTCCATTTACATTATTCGCAACCAGCTATATTCCTGCTTTAGCGCTCCCACACTAACACTAACTTAAATACTTGACTTGTTTAAATGAAAGTGGTAATCTAGCATCATGTTGATTTTAGGTTGTGTTTTTCGCAAGGCTGTTTCAAAAACAACCCTCCAAAACCATCTACAATTTTACATTTAATAAAACTTAAGAGTACTACAAAACGATTTTAATTTTACACGTACAGGCATTTATTGCTAAATATCTATACGTGAGTTTTTTGGTGAAAAAAATAATAATTTGTGAAAATGTAAGGGGAGTAGTAAATGTTAAGACCAAAAATATTTTCTATGGTTGTGAACAAAAACCCAGACCTGAATAAAAAACAGATTCTTAATGATTCTATTGCAGGTCTAATTGTAGCAATCATTGCACTGCCACTTTCGGTGGCACTTGCAATAGCATCCGGTGTTACTCCGGAAAAAGGTTTGATCACTGCAATAATTGCAGGATTTGTAATTTCTCTTTTAGGGGGTAGCAGGGTACAGGTAGGAGGACCAACTGGTGCTTTTGTGGTTATTGTATATGGTATTGTACAGAAATATGGTATAGAAGGACTTACCATTGCTACCATAATGGCTGGGGTTATTCTTGTAATATTTGGTTTGTTTAAGTTTGGAAGTGTAATAAAATTTATACCTTATCCTATTACAACAGGTTTTACTGCAGGTATTGCAGTTGTTTTGTGTTCCACTCAAATAAAAGACTTTTTTGGATTAAATATCAAAGAAGTGCCCTCAGAATTTATAGAAAAGTGGAAGTGTTATTTTGAAAATTTTTCAACAACAAGTTTTACCACCTTAGGAGTAGGACTTGTATCTATAATAATTATTGTTTTGTGGCCTAAAATAAACAAGACAATACCAGGTTCTTTAGTAGCATTACTTATCGTTACTGGAGTTGTTACCCTTATGAAGTTGCCTGTAGATACAATAGGTAGCAGATTTGGAGAAATATCTTCTACAATTACATTACCAAAATTGTATGGGGTAGATTTAAACACCATAAGGGTTTTAATCAAGCCTGCATTTACAATAGCAGTATTGGCAGGAATAGAGTCTTTGTTATCAGCAGTTGTAGCAGATGGTATGATAGGAAAAAAACACAATTCCAATATGGAACTTGTTGCTCAGGGTTTTGCCAATATAGCGTCAGGACTGTTTGGTGGTATTCCAGCTACAGGAGCTATAGCAAGAACAGCTGCAAATGTAAAAAATGGTGGAAGAACTCCTATAGCAGGTATGGTTCACGCAATAGTAATATTCTTTATTATGATTATTTTTATGCCATATGCTAAACTGATACCAATGTCAACTCTATCGGCTATATTGATTGTAGTATCATACAATATGAGCGAATGGAGATCTTTTAAATCCCTGTTTAAATCCACAAAAAGTGATGTTATAATTCTTCTCATTACATTTTTTATGACAGTTATTTTTGATCTTGTTATTGCAATTGAAATTGGAATGATATTTGCAATGTTTCTTTTTATTAAAAAGATGTCAGATAGTACTCAGGCAAAAAGCATCAGTCCCTACCTGAAAGACGCATTAAATGATGAAAGTGGTGCATGTGACGTAAGTGAAAAACAGTACGATCAATTTATGGACAAGATTCTTGTTTATGAAATAAATGGGCCTTTGTTTTTTGGGGCTGCAAATACATTTTTAGATGTAGTTAATGAGGTAAATATAAATTCAGACATTCTTATATTGAGAATGAGAAATGTTCCTATTATTGATGCTACTGCATTTAATGTTCTGAAACGTATTGATACCCATTGCAGAAAGCACCATATTATGCTTTTGTTTTCAGCAGTACAGGAAAGTCCATATAATTTGTTAACGAATATGGGGTTTGTCAACACCCTTGGTGAGGACAGGTTCTGTAAGGATTTTGATACTGCCATAAATATTGCTTATGATATACTTAACCTTAAGGAAAGTATAAATAGAAGGGAAAGAAAAATACCACTATTGGGGTGTTAAGATTTTTTTATGAATCCTAGCACTCAACTCCCATCCTCTATAGATGGGAGTTGAATGCGTTATTAACTTATTTTCCTTTAAGTACTGAAATCATTTCAGACTCCTATGATTTAATCATATCGTAATCAAAAAAAAATTTAGCAACTTGACTCGAATATTTTTGTTTAGCATTCTCTTGTGGCATTGTGTTAACTTATCCACAAATCACACACACTTTATCAACAGACTTTGTGGATAAGTTCCAAAAAAATCTTGACTTTTAAATTTTTAATGTTGTATAATACTCAATGAAATTAAATGTGCGTATAATTAATCAGCACAAGATCTAATGGTCTTGTGCTTTTTATTTTGCTTCTTTAGAACAAAGCCAAAGAAGCAATTAGACAAAATCAGATACCTCAACAATTTCAATTTTATACCACTAACTTTAGGAAAGGAGAAATTATCTATGGAATTTTATTTAAAGCTACCACAAAACCGAAAGGAATTCGCATTATTTCTAGCAATTATATCCATTATATCTGTTAACATTATTGCACCACTTATTACATGCTTTGAAATGGGATTTGACATGCATGTTTGGGCAGATACGCTCACTGTCCTTCCATTTATATGGTTATCAGTAATAACTTTGGTATTATTAACTTACAAACCTGCTGAATGGCTTACGTCAAAGTTTGTTTCTGATGGCGATAGTTTCAAATCTCATATCACAATCAACATTCTTTGCACAGTATTTCTTATGTCCATTTTCTTAACGGTAATTGGCACATGGATTGGTACACGTCATGTAAGCATGGATCCAATAATAACATTCTTTTATAAATGGCCAAGAAACTTTGCAATTTCGTTTTTTATAGAAGCTATCATTGCTCAACCTATTGCACGCTCTGTTATGTATATGATCCACAAAAATTCAGATAAAGTTTCTGAAACCATAGAAGAATAATTTGCTTAGGGAGTTTCAGTATTATAATCTTCTATACTTATATGGTCAATATATTAAGAATAAGCCAAACTATACACAGAATTTTATGCACAAAAAAACTTATCCACAAAAACATCACATTTTATCAACAGTATTTGTGGATAAGTTCTTACTTTTAAAATTATTCTTCATTTCTTAGTATTATATTTTTCTCTAAAAATATTTTGCATCACTTATTGATATTTTTCGAAAAACAATATACCTCTGGTTATAAAAGTCAAAGAATATACTGTAATAAACTGTTTGACTTATATATATTTCTAATCACCTAATTCATCAACAAAATGCACAACTGCTGCAGGTTCAGTAGAACTTCCAAAATATATCTCCAAAGTTTTTGTCTCGTCAGATCCTGTATCAATTGGAATAATACTGAACTCTTCCTTTGGATTATCATTTTCAAGTGGATAATCCATCCTATAACCTAAAACTCTCCAAAAATGATCAAAGTCAATTTTCTCATAATCTACACCATTTACTGCACTTCCCTCTAATCTAAAGTATGTCTTTAGCCATCCATCTGCAAATACAGGTCCAACACATTTAGTTTTGGCTGAAACAGTAATTTCGCTTTCTGGAGATTTCTCAACAAATATTTCAATTCCAGAATTATCACTTACATTTTTACCATTAACATAATAGGAAGTAATCCATCCTCTATCAGGACTAGGCGAAGCTGTAACTTCTGGAGTTGGCATTGTTGTTGCAGTTGGCATATCACCTAATTCATCAACAAAATGTACAATTGCCGCAGGTTCAGTAGAATTTCCAAAATATATCTCTAAAGTTTTTGTCTCGTCAGATCCTGTATCAATCGGAATAATGCTGAACTCCTCCTTTGGATTATCATTTTCAAGCGGATAATCCATCCTATAACCTAAAACTCTCCAAAAATGATCAAAATCAATCTTCTCATAATCTACACCATTTACTGCACTTCCCTCTAATCTAAAGTATGTCTTTAGCCATCCATCTGCAAATAAAGGTCCATTACATTTAGTCTTGGCAGAAACAGTAATTTTGCTTTCAGGAGATTTCTCAACAAACATTTCAATTCCAGGATTATTACTTACATCTTTACCATTAACATAATAGCTAGTAACCCATCCATTATCAGGACTAGGCTCAGATGTAACTTCTGGAGTTGGCGTTGCAGTTGGCATATTTTCTTCTTCACTATCAAAATCAACAACCTTGCCCATAAAGAGCATACTACCAGTCGCATTATCTGCTATTACAAACATAAATGGCTTATCTGCAATAAAGGAGTCTGGCATTGAAGTGCCAGGCATTCCTATAATAGTCACAGCCGCAGCCTCAGTTCCCTTTTCATTCACGTCAATTACTGCTTTATGTATAACATCGTCTATCCATACGTCGTTTCCTATTCCTGAAAAATCAGCGCCTAAAGAAAACGCTTCGCCCATGCCAAGATCAGTGAGTTTTTCTTTTATTTCTTTAGGCTCATATTCAATCTCAAAGCGAGGAATACTTAGTTTTATATTAGATTTCATTGAAAGATTTCTTTTTATTTCATTCCACTTTTTGTTGTCAAATTCAGAAATAAAATCGTTCACGTTATCAGTTTCGGGAAGAACGCAGTACATAGAAACACTTCCTGAACCATATGGAAGTTCAATAGCTCTAAATTCTGAAGTCTCTGCATACTTGTATTTGTCGGTTTTATTCATCATTGGTACAATTCTTTCTTCACCATTAATGTTTGTAAAAGTACTTTCTTTTGTTTGTGTTATATCAAATTGATCCATCCAACTTCCATTAAAATAGATAGCATTCATGAGATACATTATAATTCCTGGATCTATAGGAGGATTGATCATATTACCTATTTTGCCTTTTGTTGCATCATAAATCCACATGTTCATAACGTCACATGCTTCGTCTTTTGAAAAATCAACAAAAGAATTTTGAGAATTAAACACTTCCTCATTTTTACTCAAAAAACTTTCCTCGACTTCAAAGTTATCTCTTATCCATATTGAGTTAGCAACATCTAGCTCAACTTGAGGATATAATTTTTTGAAATAGCTCAAATGATCCATATAGCTTTGATTTATTTCTTCTACACTCATTCCTGTGTAATTAAGTGCTTCTGCCATAGCCTCTTTAGTAGTAGTGTCAGCACCCTGATATACCATTGAAAGCGCCATAGATATACTAAATGGCGAGAAAAATACATTTTTATCTGCGTCATCCTCACTAAATTCTTTAAAAAGATCTGCTGCAAACTGAGTATTTGCATCTACAAAGTCCTTATTTACTTCTGCTCCATAAGGAACAGGTGTTGGCGGAATAATTGAATATTCTGTGAATGAAAATCCGGTAACAATTGTATCCTCTACCTTGAAATCAAAGTGATTTTTATCACCCAATTGAATGTCTATCGGATACTTTATACTTTTACTCATAAGTGCTTGAGTTACAGGATTAGGGCCTACATACTTTTCAATTTCAACCCCTGATGTTATAAAATCCAGATTACCAGATTGCGATGAATTGAGTTCTAATTTACCTTCATCTACTATTCTGTAACCTCCATTATTAAACGTTATTGTTGCCTGTATATATGTTTGCTTTTCAACGTTATTCATAGGTATGGTTTGTATTACAAGATTTAAAGCAACATTCTCTGGCTGTGGTATAAATGAAATCCAATCACCTTGAGGAGTCGGAGTAGCTGGTGTTGGTGTCGGTGTGGTAGTAACCTGCCCTGGAATAAATGGTAATTCCTTTGTCATTCCAAGCATGTACTTTCTTAAAAGTGCAAAATCAAGAGCATTAATATCTCCGTCTTTGTATACATCAGCATTTTCTTCCCATTCATCATTGTCAGGTATGCTGTTTTTAAGCAAGTAGCCTCGTAAATGTGCAAAATCAATGGAATCAACCGAACCATTTCCATTCAAATCACCATATAACCTTTTTGCATGTACTGAAACCGAACCAAAAAGCTGGCACAACATAACTAAAGCCAATGCAAGTGATAAATTTTTTAATATCTTACACACAATATACCCCCCTTTTATAAAATCAGTGTTGATTATGGTTAAATTGTATCATACTGTAAGTTTGCTTTGTAGCATAATTTATTATGCATATAAGTTAATATATTACACACTTCTTAGGATGGTTCAAAAAATGACCTATGCAGTATTTAGGTAGCAGAACTCATCGTATAAGTTTTTTTGAGAACCCAAATGACCAGTTGTTTTTTAATCAACTTATCCATCCTAAATTCCTCTTTAATTTAGCGTATACAAATGCCGTACAAGTGGCTATTTTACTTGTCCAGTCCAAAATTCGGGAAATTGAGTATACTTTAAAGTAACTATACTATTTTTATTCTTATTCAAAAATTCATTTTTTCTAACCAACAACCCAAAACTTATATACGGTGTTTCAAAAAGTGCAAATCAATTTTTTTAAAGTAAGCGTCAAAGATTTGGCGTATGGAAAAGTGAATTTTCAGATGATATACTGATGTCCAGAAGGAAAACATTTTCCTAACTGGACATTGAAATTTTAATATTTAGCTAGCAGGGATAACCTTTTTA